>TARA_R100000365_G_C2748436_1_pt1 | contig 12422 bp, 11 predicted proteins | sample TARA_R100000365 | Tara Oceans TARA_R100000365 (sample SAMEA2620668) | marine metagenome | biome: marine biome (ENVO:00000447); feature: mesopelagic zone (ENVO:00000213); material: "saline water (ENVO:00002010), including plankton (ENVO:xxxxxxxx)" | depth 1000 m | reverse complement strand
CGTCCTCGACGGACGCCGCGCCCTAATGGGGGCTCGAGGCCTTCCTGGGATGCCGCGACGATTGCGATTACGATGAGAGGGAGAAGCGTGTTGATGTACACCCCGAACGGGTAGATTGACAGCTCAGTGATGGAGCGGATGGTGAGGACGGACACAAGGGCCATGGTTAGCCCGTTCGTGACACGCCGAGCCCTCATCGCCCCGAAGATGAGCGTCGCCGCGAAGAACACCAGCGCAGCCACCCCCATCAGGCCGGCGACTCCAAGTGTCTGAATGAACTCATTATGGGCTTGGGCTGCCGCGCCGAAGTAGCCGAGCCCGACACTCGCGCGGTAGTCCTCACTCAGGAACGTCGGCCCGTATCCGAATAGCAGATTCGATTGGAGCCCCGAGAGTGCGGCCGACCAGATTGTTGTGCGCCCGTTGAGTCCATCGAGCGTAGTCGGGGTGAAGCCCTCGACGAGCCGTGCACCGATTGAGGGCTCGGCGATGCCCACCACCGCCGTGACCAATATGACCGCAGCAGCCGACCATCGGATGGCCTTGCCGAACGTTCCAGTCATGAATAGGACAGCCACGAGCAGCGCGATGGTGGCCGTGTTCGACTGCGCGAACACCAGCGATATGAGCGCCAGGGTTGACCACCACCAGCGGCCACGAGTGGTGACCTCGAGTAGGAAGGCAATCACCGCGATGATCCCGAGCGTGTTCGGGTGTGTGGCGATCCCCTCGAACCGGCTGACGCCGAATACCTGCCGCGCCTCCAGTGTGTTGAACGCGATGTCGGGCGCGATGGCGAGCGTCGCCGCGCTGAGTAGCAGGATCGTACGCAGCGCACTCCGCGCGACCCGGAGGAACCATGTATAGGTGTAGCCGCCGTGCAGCGCGAATGGGAGTACGAGAAGCGGCGTGACCAATAGCGGTTCGACTAGCGCGGGGGCCGCGCCGAGCCCGCTCGACAGGAGCAGTGCGGCGTAGTAGACGAATGCGCCACCCGCGACCCACCCCGCCGACTTCCTCGGAGTGCGGAGTGCCGTGAGTATCGCGATCCCGCCGAGGACGTATCCGACGGTGCTTGCGAACCTTCCGAGCGTCGGCAACGGCCCCGACATGTCCGGCGGGTAGAACTTGATGATCGTCAGGATCACCGGGCCGACCAGCCAGACGATCGCAGCGAGGTACCAGCGTCCACCGTTCGCCTTCGAGCGTGGCGCCCAGTAGATGAGACTGATGGCCGCCCAGATGCCGGCTGCAAGAAGGATGCCGCCCTGGACTGCCACGGACGAGAGAGACGCGAGCATCAGCTGCCAGACGAGCCAGATAGCGATGGGCGCACCCATGGACGTGAAAGTGAAGAAATACTACGTGCCCAGCGCGTGAAGAATGCGGGGCTGTTCCGCCATGCCTTGTGGTGGCGCGCCAACTTCTCGGCGGGGGTGGGCTCGCTCATGCTGCCGAGGGTACTGCATCGACTCGATCGCCCTGGTCGCTTCAACTGCCCTGCTCAGTTAGGTTGGGGCCCGTTCCCCAACTAATCAATCAAACGCCGCACCGATGTCGTCGGCATATTCTCCAACCTGCCGCGGCTACTCCGCCTGGCCGGGCACGTCCCGGTGGGCGGCGCGACGGATGGGACGGCGCGGATCGCCGCTACCTCAGCGAACACCCAATGAAGCTCCTGCGCACCGGGCCCGAGGAGGTAGCGATCCGGGACTGACCGCGGCATAATCGCACCCGGGTACGCGCAGATCATCGCGTTCTTCCGCGAACATGGCGACCTCTATCGAGTCGGTGTCGGAGGCACCGGCTCGTGCGGGACTGGCCTCTCACGCGCCCTGGCCGCCGCGGGCATGAGCGTCGTCGAAGTCGCGCGGCAGGCCCGTAGGTGGTGGGGCAAGTCCGCTCGCACCAGGCCGCGATCGATTTTCCGGCTGGCGCGGAGACCGCGCTCCCGAAGCCGCTGACGGCGCCGTCGAGTCGAGTGGATCCTCATCGGTGAACGCCGGTCGGCGGCCAAAACCAGGGCTCAAGTGAAGGACCAGATCTATGCGCTCCTGATCACCGCGCCCGAGCTGGTACGGCACGCACTCCGGGCGCTCAGCGGGCAGCAGCTGGTGAACACGCTCGCGAATACCCGCACCGGGACGGGCGGCTACTCCAAGCCAGAGGTGACCGCCCGGCAAAGACTGAAGCGGCTCGCGGTCTGTGACCTCACGATGCGGGCAGAGATCGACCTCAGCGAGCGCCAACTGGTCGCGCTGGCCGGTCAGGTGAACCCGACAATGCTGTCTCTTAGCGGCGTCGGCACGGTGGCCCATGACTCGCAAACCCCCGCTTTCCGGGAGGCGGCCGAGAATCATCACATCTGAGTGGACTAGTTGTCGCGAGGGCGTAGCTCAATAAACCGCCGCAGTGATGGCAGTGGTCTCACGCGGTGACGAATCCGGCCGCGGGTCATGGTCCGACGAGCCAGTTCTGCAGTGGTCGCGATAGTGCGTCAGGCTTCGATTGTACTTTGGATGGGAGGTCGAAGGACTTGGCTACCAATCCATTAGTGGTGACAACGTGGGCGCGCGATCCTGCCCTATAACCTTCGACGGAAAGTGAACGCCAGCCGCCATCAAGATTGAACGCAATAGGTCGTCCTGCCTGAGGTGCTCGTCGGCCCACAACATACCCTCAGAGATATGCGATAGGCGTTCAGAAATGGGCACGCGCTGAAGATATTCTTCCGCACACTCCACGAGGTCTCTCGGACTTCGGGCAAAGTGGATAAAACGCGCTGACTGCGGGAATATCTCGTCATATCCTGGGTGCCATGTTGTGAAGTGGACTGTACCACTCGCTAGCGAAATGGCGAGTCGGTTGGAGAAGTACTTCGCTTCGCGAGGGTAATGGTCCCAGTTGATTGAGATCCAAGATTGGGATAGCGCATCGCCTTGCTCCCAAAATCCTACGGGTCCGCGCGATGACGGCCCGTCCCATCCGGCTCCGTAGAGGGCTAGCCTGCTTCCAAACCGCCTCTGTGCCATCCGAACAAACTTCGTTCGGTCGCGCGAACCCGGATGACCCATAAATGGGAGACGCGAATGTCCTCTATTCGCGATTATTGTCGCGTCTACGAGCTTATGATCTGGGACAGCCGTTCGTCCAAAAGATCCGGGATCGTAGCCTTGGAATATCCATCGTACATCGCGGGCTCCAGCACGCTTGTATTTCCTTATGAAGGAACTGGAACCCGTAATGAGGGTGATGTCGGAAAAGCGAGCCGCGAGGATAGCTTCTCGCGGTGTCGGATTGCGCAGGATGCCGTAAGGGTCCGCCTCATGGTAGATGATCTGTGCGCCACTTGCCTCCCTCCAGCGTGCGAAATCTGCTGTTGTGAGGCCCATACCGTGAGCATGTTGCAGCAGTATATGCGTGGGCCTAAAATCGCGCAGTCTCTGTAAGAGTAAGTCACGTTCGGCCTTTCCGTCACCGAGCATGACCCTGCGCGTAAGGCTGAAGATCGTTACTTCAAGGAACCGAGAAGCCTTTAGCGCGGCGAACGCGCGGCGGAAACCAATCTGTTCGCTTCCCGGTGTCTCGTTCGGGATGTACATGACACGAGGTATGTCGTTCATGAGAATCGCTCCGTACTCAGCAGGGCACGTCCCATATCGTCCAGCGAGAACCGTGAATCTGCACCTATCCTGACCCAACGTCCTTCACTTGGGATGTGATGCCACCACGGGTATCGTGCGAGCACCGCGCCCTTGGAGATGAGCGCAGCGCTGAAGCTAAAGGAACTCGGCGCAGCAACCAAGACCCGCGCTGCCGCTAACTCAATGAGATCGTTGTTCTGCTCGCCGTTCAGGTGGAGTTCGACGTTCGCGAGGCTTGATATTGAAGAGAAGGATGCGGCATCTCCCAGTGAGTAAACCCGAATAGGGAGGGACGCCAGTTGGTGCACGTTCCGTAAGGCGGAGATGAGGCGCACGTACCAGTCGTTCCCGATCCACCGATTAGCGTGCGTACTCTCCGAGATATCGCCTTCAAACCACGACCTGCGGATATGGATCGCAATGTATGGTGGTGCAGCTTCAGCCTGAAGTAGTTGCGGACCGAGCGGTCCCCCCAAGACGTTTGCTCGCAGCCACTCGCTCGCCGGCGTCTGATCCCAACGGGGCTGATCGAGCGCGAACACGAACTGAAGAGTGCGTCGGCGGTCGTGTTCGTGTCGAACGATCTGAGCGCGCAGAATCTCAACGGACGTGGCATCTCGTTCGTCTCGGGTGATGACTAGTCTTCTCCGACGCGAGGCGGTGCTAGCGCTCTCGCGGAAAAAGACTCCGGTCGGGTCCGCCGGCAAACGAGTCGGTCGGAGAGCAAGGCCGAGGTCGCGTGCCCACAGTTCGGCCGCAATCATTCCAGACAGCTGGTGACCCAGACCGGCAAAGGGATGGATCGTTGCGACGACCTCACGTCGACCGCTGGTGCCACCTCCTGGAGCTGAAAGCTGAGTCCCGATCAGGCCGCGCATTCGGCGCGCCCTCGCCGGTTGAGATCTTTTCAGCCTTTCGTTGAGGTGCGTGCGTGCCTTCGTTCGGACGCGTTGATGGAGCGTTCGTAGCGGTCTAAGGCGCACGTTCAGTTCCTTTCGGCGGTAGGGTCGATCTCGCCAGTTGGCGGCCTCGCGCCGCTCGAGCAAAGCAGAGGATGAGGGGCGCATGGCAACCGGCAGGCGGCTGGTCGCAGGAGCAAGCTGGACGTATGGTGCCCAGCTTACGATCGTGATGCTCCAGTTTGCTTACGCTGCGGTTACGAGCCGGGTGCTCGATAGTGCGGCGTTCGGCGCGTACGCCATCGCGCTGTCAGTGACCTCGCTGATCATGCTCCTGTCGACAGGAGGGCTCGGTCAGGCGGTAGGGCGGATGCACGAAGTGCTTCCCGGCAGAATTGCCGCATTGTCGACATACGCACTGATACTAGGAGCGGCGGGTGCTGGATTCACCTATTTCACGGCTCCGCTGTGGACGCTGCTTTGGGATGCGCCCGAGGCGCTTGGTACGGTGCAACTATTCTCTGTGAGCGCGTTCTTCGCTCCAGCGCTGGGTCTTGTTCAGGGGCTATGCCAGAGGAGCGGAAAGTTCCGGCAACTGGCGACCGTGAGTGTTGTGTCGAATGCGGCCGGGATGGTCGTGGGTGTAGGGGCAGTCCTTGCCTGGCACTCGACTGAGTCGCTCGCGATTTTCCCGCTGGTAGCGCAGGTGCTAACGATGGTCATCGGGTGGTCCCTCGTGCGTGACGTGGCACGCGGGTTTGGGCGGCTGTCGGACGCTGGTGCCGACGTCGCATTCTCGTGGAGGCTCACAGTCGCTAGCGTGATGGCCTATGCTGTTGGAAACATCCCGCGCATCGGTGCTTCGCGGGTATTGGGCGTCGCGGTTCTCGGGCAGTGGAACCGAGCGGAAGTCTTGAGCTCCGTGCCCTTTCAGCAGGTTCAGGCCGCTCTGATCTCAACGGTCTATCCAGAGTTCAGACATGACTTGGGTGACACGACGAGGGCCCAGCGGGTATGGTCAGACCTGCTCGCGATGGTCGCATGGCTGGCGCTCCCTGCGGCGGCCGTCGCAGCGGTAGTCGTTCCCGTTCTTGTCCCGCTAATTTTTGGGCCAGGATGGGAGATGGCCGCCGCTATCGCTCCATTGCTTTGCATCGCGGGAGCGTTGCAGATAGTGAGTACACTGCTGGCCAGTGCCGTGGAAGCTCTCGGCCGATTTGCATGGGTATGGCTTACGCAAGCCGTGTTAATTGCGCTCCAGGTCGCAGTTGTGCTCGTGCTCATCCGATTTCCGTCGATCTGGACAGTGGTTGTGGCACTGATTGTCACGAATGTGGTGAGGCACGCTGCCCACATATGGCTGTGTGCGCGAGCAGGCTATGTATCCGTTGTTCGTCTGCTACGGGCCTATGGGTTGGTGGTGCTGGCTTCTATAGCGGTAGCTGCGCTTACATGGTTGGTTCTCTATCTGTTTCGTGCAGCAATTGAACAGAGTTGGGCTTGGTCGATCGCGGCGATCGCGGTACTCGGGCTGTGCAGCGCGGTACTGTGGCTCTTTCGGGACAAGTTGCCCCCTGTGGTACTAGCTCGTCGTTACGGGATACTGCCCTCGTAGGCAGGAATCGTGAACAGGCAAAGTCAGCGGGGGTGGCCACCCATGCCCGAGAGGGTAGAGCCGTAACGTGTTCGAAAATCTACGCCGCTACACTCCCGTGCTGTGAGTAGCTTTGGGACCTCCCAGGGGAGCAGACCCTTGTTCTATGAACAAGGAAGTCATTTGGATGATTGATCAGTCTGGAATAGTCAGTCGGCAGTCCGTAGCGGTCGGGGGCGTTGCGTTTGTGCCCTGCTCGCTCACCGAAGCGACGACCTGGCTTGTACACGTCGCCGCTGCGCGTCGCATCGCCGTAAATGTCCGGCTAGCAAACGCATACAACGTCGCGTTGGCGACCAAGGATCGGCACTACCGGCAGTTGCTGACTGATGAGGGAGTCAACTTCCCGGACGGAACGCCGGTAGTGTGGTTTATGAGGCGCAAGTCTCACGGATCCATCCCAATGCAGGTACGGGGACCTTCTTTCTTCAGTGACGCACTCGAGGCGGGTGTGGAGTCCGGGATGCGAAGCTTCTTCCTCGGTGGCACGCCTGACACGCTCACCTTGCTTCAAGCCCGCTTGCGTGAACGGCTGCCTGGCATCCAGATCGCGGGGGTGTACTCTCCACCGTTCGCTCCAGTGGACGAGGCCTTCCTGCAGGGTTGCGTAGAGCGCGTCGATACCGAAAATGTGGACGTCGTATGGGTCGGCCTGGGCACTCCGAAGCAGGATTACGTAGGTACCGCCCTAGCCAAGAGACTCGGGCTGCCCGTCGTCAATGTCGGCGCCGCCTTTGACTTTGTCGCGGGAACTGTTCGAGAGGCCCCCGTTTGGATGAGGGGCTCTGGCTTCGAGTGGGCGTACCGCCTAGCGCGGGAGCCGCGCCGACTCTGGCGTCGGTATCTGGTCGGCAACGCCGTGTTTCTGTACTCCGCACTTCGCTTCGAGCTTAGTCGCGGCAGGTATCGCGGATGAGGGTCGCGATCGTCCATAGCTACTACTCGTCTCGGTCGCCTAGCGGAGAGAACGTGGTCGTAGACGAACAGGCGGAGGCGCTCGTCCAAGCGGGACACGATGTTGCCGTTATTGCGCGGAGTACCGATGACCTCGAGTCGGGCCCTCTGTATCGGATCCGTTCAGGCATCTCGACAGCGACAGGCGTTGGGCGCAGCCCGATACCCTCATTGGAAGCGTTCGAACCTGACATCGTGCACGTCCACAATCTATTCCCAAACTGGGGGCGCCGTTGGCTTCGGGACTGGAGGGGCCCAATAGTCGCCACTCTCCACAATTTCCGGCCGATGTGCGCCGCGGGAACCCTATATCGCGGCGGACAAACGTGCACCGCCTGCGTTGATCATGGTTCCTGGAATGCCGTGCTGCACCGGTGTTACCGAGATTCGGCCTCCGCGACGATGCCGTTAGCGATCGCATCGGCTGGGGGAGTTGCCGGAGATGCGCTTTTGGAACGAGCAAACGCCTTGGTGGTGCTCTCCGAACGCTCGTATTCGATCTATGAGTATGCGGGCGTACGTCAGGAGAAGATGGTAGTCGTCCCGAACTTTGTTACGATCACCGATCGTCCCGCTTCAGATGCTGGCGATCGATGGCTCTTTGCAGGCCGACTGACCGCTGAGAAGGGCATCATAGAACTGATCCGCGACTGGCCCAAAGGGTTCAAGCTTGACGTCGTTGGCGACGGCCCCATGCGCGCGGAAGTTGAACGCGCCGCGAAGGACTCGCGCGACGTTTCGGTCCACGGCCGCCTCCCAAGGCCGGAATTGACGAAGAGGATCGCCGATTCGCGAGGCGTCGTCGTGCCTAGTCGATGGGCCGAGGGCGCGGTCCCGCTTTCCTACATTGAGTCCATCGCCCTGGGGAAGCCTGTTGTGGCCTTCGCGGGGAACGCAGCCGCGGATGATGCTCAGCGGTACGGCACAGGCGTGACGTACCTGGAGGCTGGAGACCTTAGAGCCGCAGTCGAGCGAGTTGAATCGAATTGGCGTAGTTACTCGTGCCGCGCGGAACTCCGATTTCGTGAGGCATTCACCCCATCGGTGTGGCTCAGCAGTATGGAGCAACTTTATGGGCGCCTGCTGCGCGCGGACTCGTGAATCGAGTCGAGTTGAGTAATTCGGTGATTTGACAGAACGGTGGGCCGGATTGATATGCATATCGGTATGTTTGGGCCGGTGGAAATTTCGTCATTCTATTCGTTTCTGGATAACGTCTCGCGTGAGTCCTGTGTAAATGAACCGAGTGTGAATGCGCCGGCACCGTCCGCACTCGCAATGGAGTTGCTGCGTAGGGGCCACAGGGTGACTTTGGTCACGTACTCAACCCGTCGACCCCCCTTGCGGCTATCAGGTGATCGACTCAGTATCGTGCGCGTCCGTGGCTACCGACCCCGGGACGAGATTCTAGGTGGGTGGAAGCACGCTATTGCGGAGATGGCCGGTGAGATGCGCCTCGCTCGGCCCGACGTGGTCCACGCGCATTGGACGTATGAGTTCGCCCTCGCTGCCGTCAGATCGGGTAGACCAAGCGTCGTGACCGTTCGGGATGCTCCAATATCGGTACTCAGGTATGAGCCTGACCTTTACAGACTGTGTCGTTTCGCGATGGCAGTTGCGTTCCGACTGCGCATGAAATCGGCGAAGATCGCACTCGCAGCGGTTTCGCCATATATGGCTCGGGCATGGAAGAAGGAGATGCGCGATTATCGTGAACTCCTAGTCCTGCCGAACGTGTCGCTAATGGACGAAGTTCGCACGGCCGCATTGAAGTCGCCGACGCCGGTCGTCGTGGAACTCGCGAGCGCTGCATCGCGCAAGAACGTAAGGACGCTAATCACGGCCTTCGCGAGAGTTCGAGCCGCGATCCCTGACGCTGAGCTCCGGCTGTTCGGACATGGCCTGACAGAGGATGGTGAGCTTGCGCGGGCCGCAGCTCATTCTGGAGAGGCGCAGGGCGTGCGTTTCATGGGCCACGCGGACCGTGCTCAGAGCCAAGCTGAGCTACGCAGGGCTTGGGTGCATGCACACCTGTCCTTGGAGGAGAGCTTTGGCAACACTCTCATTGAAGCGATGCAAGTTGGCACTGCGGTACTCGCCGGTGAGAACAGCGGTGCGGTGCCTTGGGTGCTGGGCGACGGCGAAGGTGGACTTCTAGTCGACGCCACCGACCCCGCAGCGGTTGCACGCGCTCTGACGGCGCTACTGTCTAGTCCGGAGAAGCGCGACGAGCTCGTTGCCGGAGCGTATCGCGTACTAGCCGATCGCCACTCGACGAACGCGGTAGTTGATGCGCACCTGCGTGTATACCGGTCGCTTGCGGTTCCAACAGTGGACCAATGATCCGCACGTCCGAGGGTAGGTAGTGATAGTGCAGCGTTCCCAGTCCCAAGGCCATGACCAAGCGCGGATCAGCGTCGTTATGGCAATTCACAACCGAAGAGAACTGACGCTTCGTGCGGTGAAGCTATGTGCAAGCGCCGCCGCGGCGTATGGAATCCGCGTCAGCTTCTTTATATTTGATGACGGGTCAACGGACGGAAGCGCTGACGCCCTACGCGCCCAGGTTGCGGAACCTTTGCACGTCATCACTGGAGATGGCAGCGCCTTTTGGGCAAAGGCAATGTCGCTGGCAGAGCGAGCCGCTCTTGAAGATGACAGCGCTGACTACATCCTTTGGCTAAATGACGATGTTTCGCTGCGGGATGACTCCTTGCGTGTACTTCTGGATGAAGCGAGGCGCCGCGGCGACGCGATTATCGTGGGAGCGATGAAGGATCCTAAGACTGCACTGATTAGCTACTCTGGGTACATGCGCATGCGCGGATGCAACCCGCTGCGGTTGCGAATGGTCGAGAAGATCGGCAGCTCGATGGAGATTGACACCCTGCATGGAAACTGCGTGCTGGTGCCGATGAGAATCGCCCGTCTTATGGGCGAAATCGATGGAGGCTTTTCGCATGGGTGGGCAGACATAGACTACGGGTTTAGAGCTCGAAGGCTTGGTATTTCTGTCGTACTCGCTGCGCGCGTCGTCGGCGAGTGCGCCCCTAATCGTGTACGGTTCACGGGCGCAACGGTGCGCGATGAATGGCGGTCTTATCTTTCGACAAAGGGCGCAGGAAACTATCAATCTTTGCGTCGAATTCTGCAGCGTCATGCGGGCTGGAGGTGGCCGGCATTGATCGCTCAGAGTTATGCTCTGTGGTGGATAAGGGCAGTGCCACGAGCCGTAAGTCGGCGTCGCGCCGGCCTGAGAGTGGGGCGCGTTCGGTGAGATCGAGATCTGGCAATGCAGTTGGTTGGGCGTTGGGAATGGTGCGCTCGCGAATCATATCGCTCAGGCGCGGGACGAATTTTCATCCGTTCTCGCGATTCGATGGCTTCCCTATCCTGAAAATTCCCCGCGGTGCGACTTTGCTGATATCGCGAAGAGTGCGTGTCTTCCCTCGAGTGCGATTCACGCTTGAGGATTCGACTGCACTGATCCAGGTGGGGGAGCGTACATTTATCAATCGCAATTCGGAGATCGTTGCTGCAACGGGAGTCGTCATCGGTTCGGATTGTGCCATTTCGTGGGACGTGCTCATCACTGACACTGACTTCCACCAAGTTTCCGGTGTTCAGAAGTCGCGGTCCGTGCGGATAGGCGACAACGTTTGGATCGGCGCGGGCGCGACCATTCTCAAGGGTGTGACGGTCGGTCATGGTGCGATAGTCGCGGCCAAAAGCGTCGTGACAGAGGATGTACCGTCGAAAAGCTTGGTCGCAGGAAACCCCGCAAGATTAATACGAACTGAAGTTGACTGGGAGTTGTGAGATGTGGTTCTTCGGGCGACGCCAACGTCATCGCGAGACTATCGGCAATCGCCCGGCTCGCGTCGCGATCATCTCACGCATTCCTAATCCTTATCGCGGCCCAGTGTACGATTTGGTGGCAGATGACCCCGGTTTGGACGTGACAGTTCTCTACTGTGCACCCCTCGAGCCGAACCGTCAGTGGCACTTACCAGCTCGTCGCGCACGGTCGATATTCTTGCGCGAGAGAATGATAGTGCTGGGTGACAACAGATTCGTACACATTAACCCTGATGTCTGGAGTCATTTAAGAAAGATTCGACCACATGTTGTGGTCACCAATGGATACAATGTCACCGACATTATCGGTATTTTCTATGCAATTATTCATGGCGCCAAGCATGTCTCACACACCGACGGAACCTTGGATTCTGAAGCAAATCTAACTGTACTTCATCGCCTTGTGCGGAGATTTGTGTCGCGCTGCACCGTCGCATATATTGGGCCCAGTCGTGGCAGTCTCGAGTTGTTCAAGTCGTGGGGCGTCCGAGAGAAGAGCGTTTTTCTCTCGTGTCTTGCGGTTGACAATGAGGCATTCAATGCCGCAATTTGCTCAGTTCCGGTCGATGACTTGGTCTTTTCTGGTCGACTAACCGAAACGAAGAATCCAATATTCGTAGTACGTGTCGCGGCTCGACTGGCGCGACTACTCAATCGCCCCGTATCGATTCGATTCATAGGCGATGGCCCTCTACGGGCTACGGTCGAGGACACGGCGCGCACGCTGGGGGTCCCCGTTCGGATGTGTGGTTTCCTTGAGCAGGATCGGCTCCCCATGGCGTACGCGGGCGGGAGTGTCTTTGTTTTCCCCACGCGCTGGGAACCATGGGGCTTGGTTGTAAATGAGGCGGCGGCCGCTGGTTTACCAATTGTTGTGTCTCCGGAAGCCGGTGCCGGACGAGAGCTAGTCGTTCCTAACCGAAATGGCTTTCGGATACCCCTTGAAGAAGCTTTGTGGGCTGATGCTATTGCAGCACTGCTGCGAGATGGTGAGCTGCGGGGTAGGTTTGGGCTGGAAAGTCAATCCCTTGTCTCGCCATATTCATGGAAGAACAGCGCGGAAGGCTATGTAGCGGCTCTTCGGTATGCGCTACTCGCCGCAGGCACGTCGCCTCGTTGAGTGGCGCGAGCAAAGCCTAGCTTCTTTCGGAATGCCCATACCCATACCCATACCCGTACCCATACCCGTACCCGTATATGTAAGAGTCCGGCCCCTTTGTCGGTGCCATGGTCATCACGAGACCAGCGACCTTGGCGCCGACAGTTTCGAGAGCGTCAAGGGCACCGTTGAGCTGGTTGGTGGTCGTGCGACCTGCCGCTGTGACGACGATTGCGCCAGCCGTAAGTCTCGATAGAACCGCGGCATCTGTGACCGGAAGAAGCGGGGGAGCGTCGCAGATCACGACATCGAAG
>TARA_R100000365_G_scaffold3586_1_pt1 | contig 12435 bp, 11 predicted proteins | sample TARA_R100000365 | Tara Oceans TARA_R100000365 (sample SAMEA2620668) | marine metagenome | biome: marine biome (ENVO:00000447); feature: mesopelagic zone (ENVO:00000213); material: "saline water (ENVO:00002010), including plankton (ENVO:xxxxxxxx)" | depth 1000 m | reverse complement strand
GATTATTCAGGCGGGCCCACGCGGGCGGAGGCTCCGCGCGCCGCGGAGCGGGGCGTGGAGTGCCCGTGGGGCGCATCCCGACCGGAATGAGAAAAGGGTTCGCCGAAGGCGGGCCCTTTTCTCATTCCCGCGAGTGGATTATTCAGGTGGGCCCACGCCGCAAGAGGCTCCGCGAAAGGCGGGCCGCGTCGTTGCATCTCGCCGCCGTGAACCTATCGCTATGCTCAGGATCGATCACCGGACCCGACGACGCTCCCTGGAGCGATCGGCGGCGTAGCCCAGCACCCGGTGTACTCCCCGAGAGGAAAGTCACGCCATGACGGACGTTCACCCGAGTCGTTCCCTTGCCGACGCGCCCCGTGCCGACGACGGCTACTACGGCCCCGACAGTGTGTCGTGGCGCGTCTTCGCCGACCCCGGTTCCGCGCTGGGAGCCAAGAACGCGGTCTTCCTCCAGATGCTGGATGCCGGCATGATGACCCACTTCGAACGGGTCTCGCTCACGTCAGAAGGACCGGAGGCGATGGCGGCCCGTTTCGACCGCACGTCGGCGTACCTCCGCGATTCGATCTACGCGGACAAGGCGCACGCGGATGCCGCAGCCGCCCACGTCGACATGCTGCACGAGCGTGCGAGCTGGACGAATCCCGAAACGGGCGAGGTCGTCAGCGCCAAGCAGCCGGAATGGCAGCGGTGGACCTGGTGGACCTACATCTGGTCGGCGGTGCGCGGGTACCAGGAATTCGGTCCCGGCCTGTCGACGGCGGATGCCGATCGGGTGGTCGTGGAATCCCGCATCGGTGCGCAGAAGCTGCACGTGCCCGGCCCGTACTTCGGGACGTTCGCCGAGCTCGACAGCTACATCCGGACGGAGCTGCCGAAGAAGTCGCTGACGATCTTCGCCGCGCTCGCCGGCCACTCGTTGCGGCACCCCGACGTGAAGGGGCCGGTGGCGAAGTGGGCGACGCGGCGGGTGCTGAACGGCGTCCTGTCGCTTCTTCCCCTGGAGGCACGGTACTTCTTCGCCGTCGAGGACCGCAGCGAGAAGGAGTTCGCCCGCGGCGCGCGTTTCACCAAGTGGATCGCGAAGCTCTCCCGCAAGAACCAGACCGCCGAGCAGCTCATCGCGCAGGCGATCGGGGAGACGATCGCGGCCCCGTATCGGAAGGTGAGGGCGAAGAAGCCCGTCGCCGCGGCGTGAGGCCGCGGCGCGCCGTCAGGCGTGCGGGAGGAGGGATCGCACCGGGACGGCCGGGTCGACCAGCTGATCGGCGACGACGGGCGTGCGGCGGTCGATCAACCGCCGCGCGGCCCGCACCGCCAGGGGATCATCCACGCTGACGGCGCCGACGAGGCGATCGCCGTCCACGACGAAGACGGTCGGGTGCAGTCCCGGGCGCACGACCTCGCGCGCCGTGCCCGCCAGGGCGCCGACGACCTCGACGTGATGTCCGTAGCGGTCCGACCAGAACCAGTCGGCACCGCGACCCGCGGGCGGAAGGCCCAGGATGGCGTCGGCGACATCCTGGCCGTCCGCCCGAGCCGCATCCCAGTGCCCGCTGCCGGGACGGAGCACGCCGTCCTTCCACCGCCGGGCGACGTCGCCCACGGCGTAGATGCCCGACGCCGACGTCAGGCCGCCGTCCTGGACGACGATTCCCTCATCCACGTCGAGCCCGGCCTCCCGCGCGACGATCGGATCGGTCACGACACCGGTGGCCACGAGCACACCGTCGACCTCGACGGCGTCGCCCCCGGTGAGGTCGACACGCAATGCCCCGCCCGTGGGGACGACGCCGGCCACGGTGTCGCGACGGGTGTCGACACCCGCGGCGCCGTGCATGGCGTGCAGGTGCGCGGCCATCGTCGGGCCGAAGGCGCGTGTGCCGGGGACCGCGGAGGGATCGATGAGGGTGACCTCTGAGCCGGCGGTCCGCAGCGCCGCGGTGGCCTCGGCCCCGATGAGCCCCGCGCCCACCACGGCGATGCGACGTCCCTTCAGCGCATGGAGGGCTCGGGCATCGGCGTAGGTCTGCAGTGACAGGATGCCCGGCAGGGTGCCGCCGGGGAAGGCCGCAGGTCGGGCGGCGGTGCCCGTCGCGAGCACGATCACGTCTCCGGCGAGGAGGGCGCCGTCGTCGAGCCGGAGTGTGCGGGCGGCGGCGTCGAGGGCCACGACGGTACGTCCGGCGCGAACGTCGATCGACGCCTGCGCGAGGGCCTCCGGGGCGGCGAAGGCGAGCGACGACAAGGGGGCGCCGTCGACGAGGACCGTCTTGGAGAGCGGGGGCCGGTCGTAGCAGGCCGCCTCCCGTTCGACGATGACGATCTCACCGTCGAAGCCGCGGTCCCGAAGGGTGGACGCCACCGTCCACCCCGCGATCCCTCCGCCGGCGATGAGGACTCGCCGCGGCGCGCTCACGCCAGGCGCTCGGGATTCGGCGTGAGCATCAGCTCGTCTCCGACCACCTCGACGGTGTGGACGCCGACGCCCCGCGTCGCGGGTTGGGTGAGGGCCGCACCGTCGGCGAGACGGAACGTCGCCGCATGCAGAGGGCACTCGACGCATCCGTTCTCTATCCAGCCCTGCGCGAGGGAGGTCTGCTCATGCGTACAGGTGTTGTCGATCGCGTAGTAGCGACCGGCGCTGAAGATCACGGCGATGTCATCCAGGGTGCCGGCCGTGGCACGCGGCACGACGAGCGCGGCATCCTCATCGACGTCGCCCACGACTCCGACCTTGATCGCTTGTCCCGGCGAGGGGGAAGTGCTCATGACGCCACCGTAGCAGCGGCGTCGAGGGCCACCGATCGACGACGACGTGCGCCGGGCAGCCGTGAACTCTTCACGGGACGGACGCCCCTGCGTCACCTTCCCCGCCATCGCTCCTGGCATGCTCACACCATGCAATCCCAGCGGATGGTCGTGGTCGGAGCGGGGCCGGTGGGGTCGGCGGTGGCGCGCCGGGCCGCGGAGCAGGGTTCCGCCGTGGCCGTTGTCACACGCTCCGGCGGCGGCCCGGACATCGACGGTGTACGGCTCATCGCTCTCGACGAGCGGTACGTCGAGCGCATCCGAGCGCTCAACGCGATCGCCACCCACCATGACCCCCACCTGAGCCCCGAGGGGTTGGCGCAATGGCAGCGAGAGAAGGTCGAGCAGTGGCGGGCATCAACGGCGCAGATCACGCCGAGCGTCCCGCCCGTGCCCGAGCGGTCGACCGTGCTCGGGGCTCTGCGACCCGGCGGCGCCGACGACATCGCCCTGCATGCTCGCGAGCGCGAGAAGGTCGCCGCGCTCGTCGGCGCGGGCCGCTCGATCGAGAGCATCATCGCGAGCGCGGACCGCACGCGTCTCGCCGCAATCCTGGACGGCTTGGAGACGCCCGAGGATGTGCTGTCGAGCAGTCAGGGCGACGCCATTCTCGGCGATGCTCGATGCGCTTGTTCGTCACGGCGCCGATACCGAGAGCGATATCCGCGCCTACTTCGACACCAGCGGGTTCCAGACGCCAGGCGACACGCTCGATGCGCGTCTCAAGGTCTACGCAGAGGAACATCACGTCGAACAGCGCACCGGGCTTCGGCGGAGCGACCGCGGTGCCGAGAAGCTGAGCTACATCCTGCGGGACACACTCACGATCGAGCGGCCCTGGGGGAAGATCGTCGTCAGCGAGATGGACGGACTTGTCGTTGCCGGAGTGATAGTCGATGTCCTGCACGGATCCCAGTGGCGCCGACCGCACGTGCACATCAACGGGGAGTACCAGGAGCGCGATTTCGTGCTCCACGACTCCGAGACGAGCGAGTTCTTCGCGACAGCGCAGGAGCGCTTCGACAACATCCCCTTGCTACCGCCCGCAAGTCCCGGCGACGACGAGTTCGTTATCGAGGTGTTCTGGGTGATGCCGGTGTGGCCCATCTGGCAAACGGGGACGATGCTCAAGACCCCAGGGCTCGGCGCGAGGCTGACCACCGAGAGAAATTCCAGCGCTCGAGTGAGTCTCTGGCGATGATCCGCGCTTTGTTGTTTTGAGCGGCGACCTGGATAGCGACCGCTTGACGCAGTTTCCACAACATCGGACTGTGGATAGCTCGTCGAAGCATCCGTTGCCTGTGGAGAATTACACGGCTGTAAGTATCGATTTGGTCGACTAGACCGGAAATCCGGGCCTAGAAGGCCCCCAGGGGCGCCCCTAGCGCCCGAAACGCTTGTGCATAAGGTTCGGTACCCAAACGGGACCCCAAAGCCACAGCTGGCCGCCTGTCGGCGGTGCGCGGTAGGCTATGGAGTGCGAGAAAAGCCCCGACCGACTGGTTCGGCGCAAGGCTCGAATCGCAGCAGATCGGGGCTGAGTGTCTTGGACGGACTACTCGACTCTAGAGGCTCAGATGGCCTCTTCGCGACCCGGTGAGCCGGTTCTCGAGAGATCTGCTTCAACTCAAGAAGCGGAAGGAGTACCTGATGGCGAAGTCGTCGTCACGGTCGTCCGGAAAGCCCTCGAAGGCGGCACTCAGCAAGGCGGGTCGGACGCTTGCGTCCGACTCGTCGAGCAAGACCGCCAAGTCGAAGGCCGGCTCGACGCTCGGCAAGGGCTGAGCACCGGGGAGGGTCGATCACCTGCTGGTCGGCCCTCCCTACCAGCACTTCACGCGACGCGATACCGCTCCGGGCGCTCCGACTGCTTCGCTACCCGCTCCCACGAGCGGAGAGGCAGTTCACCAGATGAGCAGTTCGTTCAAGTTCGACAAGAACGCATTCATGCGCGAGGTTCAGCGCGAGGCCCAGAAGGGCATCGATCAGATGGCGCGTGAGCAGAACCGGGAGCTCGAGCGCATGAGCGCCACGTATACCGGTCGCCCGATCGAGGAGATCAAGCCCGCACTGCAGCGCCTGTTCGCGCGCTACGACGGCAAGATCACCGACCCCGAGCTGACCGAGTGGGCGCAGCTGATCAGCGACGGCACGAAGATTACGCTCAAGCCCGACAGGATCCGCTTCTAGGCCATACGCAGAGGGCGTCCCAAGTTCGCGGGCGCCCTCTTCGTATGTCTGCAGGGAGCGGCGCCGATCGGTGTCCGGCCGCATCGATAGCCTCAGATCGTGGTCGATACGAAGCAGACGAAGACGATCGGCGAACACCATGTCGCCGCCGAGCTGGCTCGACGCGGCTGGGCACCGGCCCTCACCCGGGACGGACTCGAACGCACCGACATCCTCGCGGTGCTCGCAGAAGGCACTGAGCGTCGCCTCGTCGAAGTCCAGGTGAAGGCAGCGCGCGGCGCCAAGATGGACTCGATCAGCTGGCCGCTCGGCTCGAAGTCGCAGGCACCGAGCCTGCACGAGCGGGAGTACTTCGTCATGGTCGCAATCCCTCACGATCTCCGCGACCATCCCCGCAGTTTTGTGGTGCCCCGCGTCCACGTCGCAGCGGCGGCGTGGATCGAGCACATGAACTGGCTCACCCATCCCGATGCGCTCCCTGGAAAGCGGAATGCGCCGGTCGAGCGCTCTCGGGTGCTCCTTCGGACCTTTGCCGACTACGAGGACCGCTGGGACCTGCTCGAAGTTGACCAGAGCGCCGCCCCGGTTCTGCTGCCCTCGGGCTTCCGAGACCTTGCGCTCACGGAACGCGTCGGCCTACCGCCAGACCACGAGTGGCACGAGGGGCTTCCGGAGTGGTGAACGAGATCGAGGACGCTTGGTATGCCGAACTGCGCGCCCAGTATCAGCCCGAGCATGTCCGCCTGCTCCTGATTGGCGAGAGCGCGCCGACCGACCACGGCGGCACTCGGCCGCGGAACTTCTTCTACGCCGACCACCTTGGCTACGACAACCTCTACCGTGGCGTCGTCGAGGCTCTGTACGACCTCCGTGGGCTGGAGAAGCGCTCGCACGACAAGCGCCCATGGCTGCGACGGCTGCAGGCCGACGGCGTCTTCCTGATCGATCTGGTTCCGTACCCCGTCAACGATGTATCAAGCAAGAAGCAGCGCAAGGCGATACTTCGCGAGAACGTCCCAGGCTGCATCGAGCGCGCCCGCGCCCTCAACCCGGACGGCATCATTCTCTGCAGCAGCGATGTCTTCGATGCGCTCGCGCTGCCGCTGCGCGAAGCTGGGCTGCCATTGCTTCACACCCGCGCCCTGAGCTTTCCGCTCGGCAACGTGCGTGATCAGTTCGTCGCGGGCTTCCGTGAGGCATACGCCCGCCTGGGCGATCACTAGACAGCACAGCTGCCTGGCGTCGCCCGCCGTTGCGGAATTGACAACGCTCGCGATCGGAAGATTGACCCCGCGAACAGGCGGTGCATAATCGGCCTCACTCCCCGTCGGCGTGCGGCGTAGATGATCCCACCCGGGGATCGTCCGTCGCTTCCGATGAGGAGGCTCACCATGAGTGAGAACACCCCTGCCGACGTGCCGGCCTCGGCACTCGGTCCGCTGCGAACCCTCGCCGTTCGCATCACCGACGGCCTGCGGGCGCAGCTGGACGTGCTCGCCCAGCTCAACGACCGCACCGTCACCGAAGAGATCCGCCTCGCCCTCGAGTCGTGGGTCGAGACCAGCAAGTCCGACCCGAAGGTGCTCGAGCGGGCCGAGACGGTGCGCGCCGAGATCGAGCGCGAAGCGAAGACCAAGCAGAGCGCGATCGAGGCCATCTTCGGCAACGCGGCTGCCACAAAGGCACCGCGGAGCAGGTCGGGCGCAGCCTGACCTTCATCGGCTGGCCCGGGACGAGTGTCAATGTGGCACTTGTCCCGGCCGGCCGCATCACTACTGACCGGCCAGGCGATCACTACTGTTTACGAAAACACCTGATAGAAGTACAATTATCTCAAGAGTTCGCGTAGGGGTACGAGCATGCTCCCTCTCCGCCATTCCACCTCGACACGTAGGCCATCCGAAGGTGATGTCGCCTCGCGCCGATACATTGAGAGCAGCCGAGGTCATCAAACAAAGTGCGCCGCCGTGCGCGAGGAGAAGTACAAGTCAATGACGCCAACCACCAAAGAGTCCCAGCGCGCAGAACTTCACAAGACCATCTGGCGCATCGCGAACGACCTGCGCGGGTCGGTCGATGGCTGGGACTTCAAGAGCTATGTGCTCGGCATGCTCTTCTACCGCTTCATCTCTGAGAATCTCACCGTCTACATCAACAAGGGCGAACACGAGGCTGGCGAGTCCGACTTCGACTACGCTCGCCTGCCTGATGCTGAGGCGGAGTTCGGACGCAAGGAAACGGTCGCCGAGAAAGGCTTCTACGTCCTTCCTTCTGAGCTTTTCCAAAACGTGCGCGAGCGCGCGGCCAAGGACGAAAACCTCAACGAGACTCTCCAGCGCGTGTTCAAGAACATCGAAGGCTCAGCGGTCGGCACCGACAGCGAGGACGACCTCAAGGGCCTCTTCGACGACCTCGACGTGAACAGCTCTAAGCTCGGCAACACTGTCGCCAAGCGCAACGAGAAGCTCGTGAAGCTGCTTGATGCGATCGGCGACCTTCCGCTCGGCAACTTCGAGGACAACTCGATCGACCTCTTCGGCGACGCCTACGAGTACCTGATGCAGATGTACGCCTCGCAGGCCGGCAAGTCTGGCGGCGAGTACTACACACCGCAGGAAGTCTCCGAGGTGCTCGCCCGCATCACGGTCATGGGCAAGAAGCGCGTCAATAAGGTCTACGACCCTGCTGCCGGATCCGGCTCGCTCTTGCTCAAGTTCGCGAAGGTGCTTGGCCGCGAGAACGTGGGCGGCTTCTTCGGTCAAGAGATCAACCTGACCACCTACAACCTCGCGCGGATCAACATGTTCCTGCACGACGTGAACTACGAGAAGTTCGACATCGCGCATGGCGACACCCTCCTCGACCCCCAGCACTGGGACGACGAGCCGTTCGAGGCGATCGTTTCCAATCCGCCCTACTCCATCAAGTGGGAGGGCGACGCCAACCCGCTCCTGATTAATGACGAGCGCTTTGCGCCGGCGGGGGTGCTCGCACCGAAGTCGAAGGCAGACCTCGCTTTCACGATGCACATCCTGAGCTGGCTCGCCGTGAACGGCACCGCGGCGATCGTCGAGTTCCCCGGCGTGCTCTACCGCGGGGGAGCGGAACAGAAGATCCGCAAGTATCTCATCGACAACAACTACGTCGACGCCGTGATCCAGCTGCCGCCCGACCTCTTCTTCGGTACCTCGATAGCGACGTGCATCATCGTGCTGAAGAAGTCCAAGACGGACAACTCGGTGCTCTTCGTCAATGCGACGGACGAGTTCAAGCGAATCGGCAACAAGAACAAGTTGACGCCAGACAACCAGCAGAACATCCTCTTGGCACTGGCCAATCGCGCGAACGAAGACCATCTCATCAAGCTCGTGTCGAACGAGGACATCGCGGCCAACGGATACAACATCGCGGTGTCGTCGTACGTTGAGGAGGAAGACACTCGCGAGGTCATCAACATCAACGCGCTGAACGCAGAGATTGCGGACTCTGTGGCCCGTCAGGCCGAACTTCGCGCCTCGATCGACGAGCTCATCGCGCGCCTGGAGGGTGTGGAGTGAGTCGGGTCGACGAGTTGATCGCCGAACTCGCTCCAGCCGGGATCAGGTTCGCAACGCTCGGCGATGTCGGAACGTTCATACGTGGCAACGGGCTACAGAAGTCCGATCTGACCGATGAGGGTGCGCCAGCGATTCACTACGGACAGGTCCATACTCGCTACGGCGCCTGGGCCGACACCACAGTCTCGTTCACCGACCCGGCTTTGGCCGCGCGACTCCGCCGGGCAAAGCCAGGCGATCTCATTATCGCGACAACCAGCGAGGATGATGCGGCGGTTGCGAAGGCGACTGCATGGTTGGGCGACGCCGAGGTCGCAGTGAGCGGCGATGCATATATCTATCGACACAACCTTGACCCGCGCTATGCTGCGCTCTTCTTCAGTACTGAGCACTTCCAGCGACAGAAGAAGCGCCACATTACGGGCACGAAGGTTCGTCGCATTTCCGGCGATTCCCTGGCGAAGCTCGTTATCCCCGTGCCGCCCATCGCGGTCCAGAGGGCGATCGCAAACGAGCTTGCTGACTTCATGCAGCTGGAGCACGCGCTGCGCGATGCGCTGATGGCAGAAGCGGCTGCGCGAGGCAAGCAGCGTACCCACTACCGGGATGAGCTCCTGACGAAAATTGGCACCTATACGCACGCGCGTTTGGATGAGGTTGCCGCCTTCTACAATGCCAAGGCACATGAGAAGCTGGTCGACCCGCAAGGGACGGTGGCGCTACTCACCTCAAGGTTCATCTCGACCGACGGCAAGATTGCCCGGTATGTGAGGACCGCGGACGTGCTCACTCCTGCGCTCAAGGACGATGTAGCCCTCGTCATGAGCGACCTTCCGAACGGTCGTGCACTCGCCAGGACCTTCTTCGTAGAAGCCGACGGAAGGTACGCGGCCAATCAGCGAGTCTGCCTGCTACGCGCGCGCGATCACGCCGTCGTGTTGCCTCGATTTCTGTTTCACGTCCTCAACCGAAATCCCGGCCTGCTCGCATACGACAACGGGATGGATCAGACCCACCTCAAGAAGGGGTACATTCAGGACCTCCGAATAGGTGTACCACCCCTGGCCGAGCAGCGACATTTGGTCGAGTCGCTTGACACCCTCGACGCGTTATTCAACGAACTATCAACCGTGACTCTCCCTGCGGAGCTATTGCATCGTCGCAAGCAGTACGAGTTCTACCGCGACCGGCTCTTTTCGTTCCCGGAGGTGGCTGCATGAGTGAAGCCATCCCGCGCAAATACGACCCGATCGCTGTCTCTGTGGAGTCAACCGTCGTCGCGGAGTACATTCCAGACGCGCACGCGTCGGCCGCATACCAGTCCGAGTCCGCACTCGAGCAGGAACTGATCCGGCTCCTGGAGTCCCAGGCGTACGAGTACATGCCGGTCACTTCCGAGGCGCAACTCGTGGCGAACCTTCGCGCTCAGCTTGAGGCGCTGAACCACATCGCCTTCTCCGACGCTGAGTGGACGGACTTCTTCGACAACAAGATCGCGGGCAAGAACGACGGCATTGTCGAGAAGACCGTGCGCATTCAGGAAGACCACGTCCAGCTCCTGAGGCGCGAGGACGGGTCGACGAAGAACATCTCGCTGCTGGATAAGCAGAACATTCACAACAACCGCCTGCAGGTCATCAACCAGTACGAGATCGGCCAGGGCGAGGGCGGCGCGAACTACGCGAACCGCTATGACGTGACCGTGCTCGTCAACGGTCTCCCGATGGTGCACATCGAGCTCAAGCGCCGCGGCGTCGACATCCGTGAGGCGTTCAACCAGATAAACCGTTACCAGCGCGACAGCTTCTGGGCCGGCTCTGGTCTCTTTCAGTACGTGCAGCTGTTCGTGATCAGTAATGGCACGCTGACGAAGTACTACTCGAACACGACCCGCACCCAGCACATCAGCGAGGGCAAGAAGCAGACCAAGGGCCGGAAGACCTCGAACTCGTTCGAGTTCACGTCATGGTGGGCGGACGCGCAGAACAAGCCGATCACTGACCTTGCTTCATTCGCTAAGACGTTCTTCGCCAAGCACACGCTGCTGAACATCCTCACGCGCTACTGCGTGCTTACAGCTGACCGGGACCTGCTGGTGATGCGCCCGTATCAGATCGTCGCGACCGAGCGCATCCTGCAGCGCATCGACATCGCCACTAACTACAAGCAGCTCGGCACTGTTGCAGCGGGCGGCTATGTCTGGCACACGACCGGTTCCGGTAAGACGCTGACCAGCTTCAAGACTGCGCAGCTGGCGTCGAAGTTGCCGAGCGTCGACAAAGTGCTGTTCGTCGTGGACCGTAAGGATCTCGACTACCAGACGATGCGCGAGTACGACCGCTTCGAGAAGGGCGCGGCGAACTCGAACACCTCGACCGCGGTGCTGAAGAAGCAGCTCGAGGACTCGAACGCGCGGATCATCATTACGACGATCCAGAAGCTGTCGACGTTCATCAAGGCGAACAAGGGTCACGCGATCACGAACGATCACGTCGTGATCATCTTCGACGAGTGCCACCGTTCGCAGTTCGGTGACATGCACACCGACATTACCCGCGCTTTCAAGCACTACAACCTCTTCGGCTTCACCGGCACCCCGATCTTCGCGGTCAATGCCGGGACGGGCGGTAACCCGCAACTCAAGACGACGGAACAGGCCTTCGGCGAGAAGCTGCACACCTACACGATCGTCGACGCGATCACGGACAGGAACGTGCTGCCGTTCCGGATCGACTACGTCAACACGGTCAAGGTCGGCACGATCGTTGACAAGCAGGTGTCGGCCATTGATACCGAGAAGGCGCTGCTGGCGCCAGAGCGCATCAGCCAGGTGGTGCGGTACACGCTGGAGCATTTCGACCAGAAGACCAAGCGCTCCTCAAGCTACGAGCATTCCGTCGTGACCAACGTCGCTGAGTCGACGCGTGCGCGTCGGCAGGCCGAGGCGCTGCGTGAGCGCAAACGGGTGCGCGGCTTCAACGCCATTTTCGCAACCGCCTCAATTGATGCTGCGCGTCGTTACTACAACCACTTCCAGATCCAGCAGGAGGCGCTCCCTGCAGACCGGCGCCTGAAGATCGGCCTCATCTACTCCTACGGCGCCAACGACGCCAGCGATGACGGCATCCTCGACGACGAAGCCTTCGATACTGATGCACTGAGCACGGACGCGCGCGGCTTCCTCGAAGACGCCATCCAGGACTATAACGACATCTTCGGCACGAGCTACGACACCAGCGCGGACAAGTTCCAGAACTACTACAAGGACCTCTCGCAGCGGCTGAAGAATCGGGAGCTGGACCTCGTCATCGTGGTCAACATGTTCCTCACCGGCTTCGACGCGACGACCCTGAACACGCTCTTCGTCGACAAGATCCTGCGGGCACACGGCCTGATCCAGGCGTACTCGCGCACGAACCGCATTCTCAACTCGGTGAAGACGTACGGCAATATCGTCGCGTTCCGCGACCTAGAAGAAGAGACAAACGCTGCCCTTGAACTGTTCGGCAACAAGGACGCCCGTGGTGTCGTGCTACTCAAGCCGTATGAGGACTATTACGGCGAGTACGCAGAGAAGGTCGACGAACTACTGACGTCGTTCCCGCTCGGCCAGCAGATCATCGGCGAGGCTGCGCAGAAGGAGTTCATCCAGCTGTTCGGGGCTATCCTGCGGCTCGAGAACATCCTCACCTCGTTCGATGACTTCGCCGGGCACGAGATCCTCACCGAGCGCCAGGGCCAGGACTACCGCAGTGTCTACCTCGACCTGTACGCCGAGTTCCGCAAGGTCAAGGACACGGATAAGGAACTCATCAACGATGACGTCGTGTTCGAGATCGAGCTGATCAAGCAGGTCGAGATCAACGTCGACTAC
>TARA_R100000365_G_scaffold3270_1_pt1 | contig 12611 bp, 10 predicted proteins | sample TARA_R100000365 | Tara Oceans TARA_R100000365 (sample SAMEA2620668) | marine metagenome | biome: marine biome (ENVO:00000447); feature: mesopelagic zone (ENVO:00000213); material: "saline water (ENVO:00002010), including plankton (ENVO:xxxxxxxx)" | depth 1000 m | reverse complement strand
CGAGTGCCCCGCATCCGCATCGACTGATTCACCGACGAATCCGCTCCTCGAAGAAGAGAAATCCGATGCACAATCACGGACTGGGCGCATGGATGACCACCCGGCGCCAGAAAACCCCCGATAAGACCGCCCTGGTCTTCGACGGCCAGAGCACCACATACCGTGCGTTGGCTGACGACACCGACCGAATTTCCGCTGTGCTCGGGCGCCGCGGTATCGGCATCGGTGACGCTGTGGCCTTTCTCGGCGAGAACAGTCCTGAGTTCCTCTCGGTCATGTTCGCCTGCGCCCAGCTGGGGGCGATCTTCGTGCCGGTCAATACAAGACTGGCGCCGCCCGAGGTCACCCACGTTCTCACCGACTCCCGGGCGCGGGCCCTCATCGTCGACGCGGCGCTGCACGAGAAGGCACTCGAGGGCATCGCCGCCGCGCACATCAGCCACGTGATCCCCACCGGTGAGGGCACGGCTGATCGCCCGGGGCTGTCCCCGCTGCTCCGCGGCACTCCGTTCGGCCACACGGATGCCGCGGTCGGCCACAATGACCCCGCAGCCATCATCTACACCTCGGGCACGACCGGAAAACCCAAGGGCGCGGTCCTCACGCACGGCAATCTCATCTGGACGGCGATCAACTGCGTGGTGGACTACGACGTCGTGTCCACGGATGTCGCGCTGATGATCTCACCGTTGTTCCACGTCGCAGCCCTCGGAATGGGAGCCCTGCCAATCCTGCTCAAGGGCGGCACGATGGTCCTCGAGAAGGGCTTTGAGCCGGGCCGGGCCCTCGCTCTGATCCAGGAGTACCGCGTCACGATGCTCAGCGGTGTTCCGACCACCTACCAGATGATGGCTGACCATCAGGACTGGGGCACGACAGACCTGTCGTCGCTGGCCAAGCTCACGTGCGGTGGCTCCGCGGTGCCCACCCGGATCCTCGATGCCTATGAGGATCGAGGATTGTCGTTCTCGCAGGGCTACGGCATGACCGAGACCTCGCCGGGGGCCACTTCACTCTCGCCGACGATGACCCGTGCGAAGCAGGGTAGCGTCGGGCTCCCCCACTTCTTCACCGAGATCCGTATCGCCGACGAAAACGGCGCGATGGTTCCCCGCGGAACTGTCGGCGAGATCGAGGTGTCGGGCCCCAACGTCTTCGCCGGCTATCTCAACCTGCCCGAGGCCACCGCGAAGGCATTCACGTCAGACGGGTGGTTTCGGTCGGGCGACCTCGGCTATCTCGACCGCGACGGCTACCTGTACATCTCCGATCGACTGAAGGACATGATCATCTCGGGCGGTGAGAACATCTACCCGGCCGAGATCGAGAACCACATTTCCAGCATCGAGGGCGTGACCGGCGTCGGTGTGATCGGCATCCCTGACGAGCAGTGGGGCGAAGTTCCCTGGGCTGTCATCACCGTGAAGGACGGGATCGACCTCGATACCGAGACCGTGCGCGCTCACCTTGACGGCAAGCTCGCGCGCTACAAGTTGCCCAAGAACGTCGTCATCGTCGATGAGCTGCCGCGTACGGCGTCTGGGAAGGTTCGCAAAGCTGATCTGCGTGCCCGCTTCGGGAACGGCTGAGCGCGCACCGCACGACGAATACCTATGCCCTGAGGTATAGTCCGAACTCTATGGGCGATGAGCGCGCAACGATGCCACACGCCCGCGTCGCCCTCGTCGTCGCGGTGTGTCTGGTCGCCATCAACATGCGGCCCACCATCACATCGGTGGGGCCGCTGCTCGAACAGATCGGTGCCGACACCGGGCTCGGGCCGAGTGCCCTCGGCCTGCTCGCGTCCATTCCGCTGGCCACGTGGGCGCTGGTCTCCCCGTTCGCCTCCGGAATGAGCCAGCGATTCGGGATGAGCCGGGTCGTGTTGTGGTCACTGGCGCTACTGACAGTGGGCACCGTGGTGCGATCGGTACCAGGCCCGACAGTGAGCCTCTGGATCGGCACCGCCGTGATCGGCGTCGCGCTCGCTATCGCGAATGTGCTCATGCCCGCCGTCATCAAGCGGGAGTTCCCCTCACGGGTCCCCATGATGATGGCCGTCTATACGGCGCTACTCGGCGGCGCCGGTGCTGTCGCATCCGGCGTGGCGGTGCCCGTGGCGCAGTGGGGTGCGGGAGTTACCGGTGCGGAAGGGTGGCGCCTTTCGTTGGTCACCACCGGCGGCATCCTGCTACCGGTGGCGATCGTCGCGTGGCTCGTGGCGATGCGTGGCCGCCGAGAGCAGGCCGCGCCAGCCGGCACTGCCGGACAGTCACGGGGTATCTGGAAGGACCGCACCGCCTGGGTCGTGGCCGCGTACATGGGCTTCCAGTCGGCCACGTTCTACATCCTGGTGACATGGTTGGCGACGATCGCTGTCTCGACCGGCCGCAGTGCGGTAACTGCAGGCATCGACGTCATGATTTACCAGGTCGGCGCGTTGGTGGGCGCCATTGCGGTGCCGGTAGTGCTGCGGGGCGGCGCTGCGCGCTGGGTGCCCGCCATCCTGCCGGTGATCGCGCTGGTGGGATTGACAGGGCTCATCGCGGCGCCCGAGGCCATCCTCGCGTGGGTGATCGTGCTGGGACCGGCATCCGGCGCCTCGCTCGGCGTCTCCCTGACGCTCATGGCCCAGCGCGCTCGAGACCACCATGGCGCGACCGCCCTGTCGGGCATGGCCCAGTCGGTCGGTTACCTCATGGCCGCGGCAGGTCCGGTCGTGTTCGGTTCGCTCCACAGTGCGACTGACGCATGGCTGCTGCCGCTCTTGCTCGTTGTGGCGATCCTGATCGGGCAGAGCCTGTCGGGCCTGGCCGCCGGCCGAGAGCGCTACGTCCTCGAGCCGCACTGAGCGGCTCGAGGACGTAGCTGAACGGGTCAGAGCGGGTACTGACCCGGCTCTCGGCGCATCGTGATCCACCGCGTCTCGGTGAAGGCATCGATGTTGGCCTGGGCACCTCCGTGGCGTGAGCCCGTGCCGGATGCTCCGGTTCCGCCGAAGGGCGTGTTGGCCTCGTCGTTCACGGTCTGATCGTTGATGTGCACGATCCCGGTCGGGATCTGCTGTGCGAGGTCCCACCCCGCGAGCGCGTCCTTGGTGACGATGCCGAGGGACAGGCCGTAGTCGGTCGCCGACGCGAGCGCCACGGCCTCCTCGTCGGTCGAGAACTTCACCACCGACGCGACGGGTCCGAAGACTTCTTCGCAGTAGGCGGGCGCTTCTGCGGGCGTGTTCGCGAGCACTGTCGGTCGGTAGAACAGGTCCTCGTAGGTGCCGCCCGCGCGCAGCTCGGCGCCGCTTGCGACGGCATCCATCACCAGGGCGTGTACCCGATCGCGCTGTACCTCATCGATCAGGGGACCCAGGTGCACAGGCCCGGCAGCGGGATCGCCGACGTGCATCGACTCAGCCTTCGCAGCGAGCTTCTCGACATACTCCTCGAAGACACTCTCGTGCACGATGTGCCTGCCGACGGTCATACAGATCTGCCCCTGATGCAGGAACGATCCCCACGTAGCGAGGTTGACTGCCTGGTCGATGTCGGCGTCATGCCGGATGATGAACGCCGAGTTCCCGCCGAGCTCGAGGTGGGCACGCTTGAGGTTGCGACCCGCCTGCTCACCGACGATGCGGCCGGCACGGGTGGAGCCGGTGAACGCGATCACGCGGACACGGGGGTCTTCGATCATCGCCTGGCCGACATCCGCGCCGCCCGGAACCAGCTGCAGCAGCCCCTTCGGGAGCCCAGCCTCCTCGAAGACCCGCACGAACGAGACTCCACCGGTGATGACGGTGCGCGGGTCCGGCTTGAGCAGCACGGCGTTGCCGAGCGCCAGCGCGGGAGCCACCGCACGGATGCCGAGGATCAGCGGAACATTGAATGGTGAGATCACACCCACGACGCCGACCGGCACCTGTTCGGTCATCGAGAGGCGTGGCTCCTCAGACGAGAGGACCGCACCCTTGGGGGCCGAGGGCAGCGCCGAGGCTTCGTAGCATTCGGCAGCGGTGACGTGAAGCGCAAAGCCCGCAAGCGGCGGGATGGCTCCGACCTCACGGACGTTCCAGCCGCCGATCTCATCGGCGTACTGTTCCCAGAGCATCCCCGCCTTGCGCAGCACTGCAGCGCGCGCCGGGTGCGGCAGTGCTGCCCACTCCTTCTGCGCTGCAGCTGCCGACTCGGCAGCACGGGCGACATCGCCGGGGCCAGCCATGCCGACAGCGGCGAGCACCTCCCCCGTTGCAGGGGCGACGGAATCAATCTGTCCGCCTTCGCCCGCTACCCATTCGCCGTCGATGTAGATCTTCCCCGCGAACACCGCTGGGTCGATGAGAACGTCGGTGTCTTGCGCGATCGTCATGGTTCCTCCTTGATTCCGTTGACGCCGTGACCGTTCCGATCCGGTGTGTTCGGCGGATCAGGCCGGTCGGATGATACTGCCGGTGTCGCTCGCCCCTCGAGCCAACCGCTGAGCCCGGCGGCCGACGCTGCTCGCTGCCCAGCCCGTACGAATGACTCGCATGGCATCTTCGGCCAGCGCGACACCCTCTGCATAGGGCTCTCGCCAGATTGCCAGCATGTCGGCGACGAACTCGGGCAGGATCGAGCGCGAGAACGCCTCGACCCCCCACCGCCCCTCGTACCCGTCATCAAGCGCGCCTTGGACGAGCCGGGGGATGTCGACTGCGCCGGTGGAGAGCAACCCCCGGCCTGATTGTCCGAGTTCGAGGTACGCGAGCCGGGGCATCGCCGCGCGGATCGCCTGGGCCGCATCGGACTCTTCGACAGCCATGTGGAAGGAGTCGAGGTGAATGCGGAGGTGGTCGGAGCCGCTCAGCTCCGCATACTCCATCGCCTGCGCCGCCGTGTTCACCATCGCCGTCTCGTAGCGGTTGACCACTTCGAACGTCATCGTGATGCCGTGCTCGTGAGCGTAGTCGGCGACCTTCCCCACGGATGTCGCGGAGCGCTCGCGTGCCGCGGCATCCACGGGTGCCATCGGATGCCCGAAGACACCGTAAGGAACACCGTTGAGCTGATCGCCCCCGAGGGCAGCGGTCGCGTCGACCATCGCGTACAGCGCAGCCTCGCCGGCCCGACGCTCGTCGGCATCCGCCGAGGACACATCGGCCCCGGGCATCTGTCCGGCAATCGGAATCGGGGTCAGTCCCGCGTCCTCGAAGAGCCGACGGAGGGATGCGAGGTCCGTTGCCGCGGGGTCGAACGGTGCGAGAACGATGCGCCGATAACCGGCTTCGGCGACGCGCAGCAGGGCCTGGGGCGTGAGCGGCGAATCGGGCCCGTCAACCAGAACATTGATGTGACAGGCGATGTCGAGATCCATGACCATCGCTCTAGAAGGTCGGCAGCTCGAACCGCTGCTTGAAGGCAGAGTAGCCGTCGTCGACGTGCACGACGGTGCCGTTGATGACGTTGGCTTCATCGGAGGCGAGGAACGCCACGACGTTCGCGATCTCTTCCGGCTCGGTCATCTTGTTGCGCAGCTGCTCGGAGGCGAAGAGCGACTTCAGCTCATCGGAGAACTGGTTGATGATCGCAGTTCCGACGCGTCCCGGTGTGATCGCGACAGCGCGGACGCCGTACTCGGCAAGTTCGTATGCGGCAGACCGCGTGAAGGAGATCACCGCTGCCTTGGCGGCACTGTAGCTGAACGCGAGTTCGGCGGCCTGCTCGCCGTAGATCGAGGAGGTGGAGATGATGACCCCGCCGGTGCCCTGCTTCTTGAACTGGCGGCCCGCAGCGAGGATGCCGTAGTAGACGCCGTCCTGGTCGACACGGATCATCGGGTGGTAGTCCACCGCGGGGTCGTGGTCGAGGAGGGGCTTACCGCCGGCGATGCCGGCGTTATTGAAGATGACGTCGAGCTTGCCGAAAGCATCGACTGTGCTCTGCACGGCGGCCTCGACCTCATCGAAGACGGAGACGTTGACACCCACAGCGACGGCAGACCCCTCTGGCAGGGTGTCGACGACATCCTGGGCGCGCGTCGCGTCGATGTCGGCGACGGCGACCTTTGCGCCTTCGGCGATGAACTTCTTGACCGTAGCCAGCCCGATTCCACTGGCGCCGCCGGTGATGAGGGCGACCTTGCCTGCCAAACGCATGGTGATGTCTTTCTGTTGTCGTGGTGTGCGGCACAGCCGCAAGTGAAGATCGTGGTGCCGGTGGGGGCGGGGCCGCAGCGTTCCCACCCCCACCGGGGTTTGAGTGGATCAGCCGAGCTTGTCCGACGGAGTGATGTCGGCGGCGTTGGCCTTCGTGACGAGCGTCGTAGCGACAGCCTCGAAGTTCGAGCTCGGCATCGCTCCGCTGTCCAGGTAGGCGACGATCGCGTCGACGACCGATGCGTTGACCATCGGCCACGGCTGCTCGACCGTAGCGAGCATCGTGCCAGCCTCGATCGCGGCGATCGCCTCGCTGGTGGCGTCACAACCGGTGACAACGGCGGACGCGCCGGCCTCGGACACGGCCTGCACGGCCCCGAGTGCGGCGTCATCCCAACCGACCCAGACGGCGTCCAGACCGTTGGGGTTGGCGGTCAGGTAGTCGGCGACCAGGGCGAGCGCTTCGGTGCGCCCCGTAGCGGGCGAGACGACCTGCTGGATCTCGCCGCCGGCGAGGGTCGCGCCTGCGGCCTCGACGGCCTCAGCGGCCAGGCCGGAGCGCATCCGGATGCCGGCGTGAGGGTCGTGTCCGATGACCATGATTGTCTTGCCCTCGAGGCCGCCGATCGCGTCGGAGATTGCCCCCATCGTCTGGTCGACGATGCCCTGCTGGTCGGCCGTGATGTTCAGCGCGAACGCATCGTTGGGCTCCGTACCGGAGTCGACGGCGAACATCGGGACACCGGCGTCCTTGGCGGCCGTCGAGATAGAGGCGATGGACGCGATGTCGGTGAATCCGTCGAAGACGACGTCGGTACCCTGACCGATGGCGCTCTCGACGGCGGGGTTCATCTTCTGGAAGTCGAAGTCGCCCTGGATCATGGTCAGGTCCCAGCCGAGTTCTTCAGCAGTGGCCTCGACGTCCTTGACCCACCATGCACCGATCGGCGTCTGGTTTCCGGAGGTGAAGGCGACGACGCGGGGAGGATCGTTGCTGTCGCCTCCGCCGTTGTCTCCGCCGCCGGACGAACAGCCGGCGAGAGCGAGCGCCGTAGCCGCGGTTGCGGCGGCGAATACCTTGATGGAAGTACGCACGTGTTTACTCCTTTGTGTCGTTGCGTTTCTCTTGTGCATCCCCGGGGTGGGGATCCGAGTCGGGACCCGGATTCACGGGATCGGTGGAGGTCACCGCTCCCGGTGCTTGAGGGACGAGAGGGTCACGGCGGCAATGATGATGATGCCCGTGACGACCTGCTGGACGTAGCCGTTGACGCCGAGGATGTTCAGACCGTTGCTCATGACGCCGATGATGACGACGCCGATGATCGTGCCCCCGAGGTTGGCGGCTCCCGAACGGATGACAGTCATGCCGAGGAAGACCGCCGCGACGGAGAACATCATGTTGTCTTCGCCCTGGACAGCGCTCGCACTTCCTAAGCGGGCCGCCAGAAGGATCCCTCCGATGGCAGAGACAAACCCAGCAATGACGAAGGCCAGCATGCGCGAGCGCTGAACGTTGATGCCCGAGAGACGCGAGACCTCGACGCTGCCGCCGATTGCGTGCCATTCCCGACCGAGCCTGGTGTAGCGGAGCACGAGCCACAGGATGAGGCAGATGGCAACGGCGAAGTAGACCGGAAGGGGGATTTCGAACAACCGTCCCTGACCGAGTTCGTTGAATTCGGGCGGGAAGTTGAAGAGCGTCGTGCCTTGGGTGACGATGAATGCAAGGCCGATCACCGACGTCATGACAGCAAGGGTCACGATGAACGGTTGCAGATTGAGGTAGGCAACGAAGACACCGTTGATCAAACCGATGAGGGCGCCCACAAGCACACCCAGCGCGATCGCTGCGGGGATTGGCATGCCGCCGAGCATGCAGGCCGCGGCGGTGGCGCCGGCGAGGGCGGACGTCGCGCCCACCGACAGGTCGAAGTCACCGACGACCATGACGACTGTCTGGGCCCCAGCGATGATCGCAAGGATCGATACCTGGTAGAGGATGTTGCGCACGTTCACGAACGACAAGAAGACGTCCGGTCGCATGAGGAAAAAGAAGAGCACGAGCACGATCAGCGCGGCAATGGTGCCGCCTTGAAGGAGCCGGTTTCCGAGCTGTGACGCGTGGCCGACCATGACCGAGGTGGTGGTTGGCGCCTTCTGTTCGCTGTTGGATGTCATTTTTCTGTCTTCCCGTAGCAGTAGGAGAGGAGCAGTTCTTCGTCGGCTTTGTCGGCCGCGACTTCTCCCGAGATCTCGCCTTCGTGCATGATGATGATCCGATCGCTCATCCCGATCAGCTCCGGCAGTTCAGAGCTGATCGCGATGATGGCGGTGCCCTCAGCGGCGAGCTGGCGGATCAAGCGATAGATCTCTGCCTTCGTCCCGACATCGATGCCGCGTGTGGGCTCGTCCATGAGGAGGACCTTCGGCTTGCGAGCCAGCATCTTTGCCAGCACGACTTTCTGCTGGTTGCCACCAGAAAGCTCGCCGACATACTGGCGAGGGCCCCGCGTCTTGATCTTGAGGTCCGCGATGCCGCGTTTGGTGATCGTGGAGATCTTCGCGCCCGACACCACACCGGCAGAGCTGACGGTCGGCAAATTCGCCGCGGCGATGTTGTCCTGGATTGACGCACCGAGGATGACCCCCTGGCTCCGGCGCTCTTCAGGGACAAGAGCGATGCCTTCGGCCAGAGCACGCCCGACGCCGGGGGAATGCGGTAGAGCGACTTTTCCGACAACGACCTCGCCGTCGACGTGCTTCTGCGCCCCGGCGAGGATTCGCAGCAGTTCGCTCCGACCGGAGCCGGCGAGCCCACCGATGCCGAGAACCTCTCCTTTCCGCGCCACGAGAGAGACGTTCTTTACCCGTCGACCATTGAGCCCCGTCACTGTCAAGGCGACCTCGTCGGTTGCGGTCCCGCGCTCGGGGAAGAGTTCGCTCGCGTTGCGCCCGACCATGAGGGAGATGACCTCGTCGATGTGGGAATCGGCGACATCCTTCGTGACGATGTGAGTGCCGTTGCGCATGATCGTGAGCCGATCACACAGCTGGAACACCTCTTCAAGGCGATGGGACACGTACACGATAGCGACGCCGCGATCGCGCAGCGCACGAAGAACCGCGAACAGTTCGACGATCTCGGTATCAGTGAGGGAAGCCGTCGGCTCGTCGAGGATCAGCACCTTCGCGTCGGTCGCGAGGGCTCGGGCGAACGCCACCATGGTCTGCTGGACAGGCGAGAGGTCACCGGCGAGCGCGTTCAGGGGAATCTTCCGCTGGTTGATGCTCTCTAACTGCGATTTTGCGCGCTTGCGCATCTGACCCCACTGCACGATGCCGCCGCGGCTCGGGGTCTGCTCGCCGAGCAGGATGTTCTCGGCGACGCTGATGGTCGGGATGATCGAGAGCTCCTGGTAGAGAGCAACGACGCCTGCCGCGTTCGCGACGCGTACATTTGCGAACTCGACCTTCTGACCCTCGCGATAGATCGTGCCGCCGTCCGGCGTATAGACACCCGTAAGGACCTTGATGAGCGTGGACTTGCCCGCTCCGTTCTCGCCGAGCAGCGCGTGGATCTCGCCCGGCAAGACAGAGAACTGAGCGCGTTCCAGGGCGTGCACACCGTCGAATCGCTTCACGATGTCGCGGGCGGCCAGCGCCGGCACTCCGAGCGGTCGCACCTCCGGGCGCTCTTCCGACAGACTCATTCTGACTCCTCGAAGCGGTTGCAACGGATGACGACCTTCGGGTGCGCACCGCTGACGTGAGCCGCGAAAGCCTCGGACGCGTCATCCAGATCGAAGACCGCTGCGGTGAGCTCGTCCACGTCCAGATGCGGCAGGATCTGCAGCGCCCTCGGGAAAGCGTAGGGCGAGACGAACACTCCGGTGAGCGTGAGTTCCTTGAGGTACAGGTAGTCCGAGAGGTTGAGCGGCATCTCGAACTCGGCGGGATACATCGCGCCGTAGACGACTGTCCCGCCCTTGGCCGCGATGTCGAGGATGCCCTTCACTGCACGAGTCGAGCCAGAGGCGTCAATGACGACGTCGTAGCCGCGCCCCTCGGTGATCTCGTCGGTACGCGCGAACTGGTCCTCAGCGACGGGATCGATGACGAACTCGGCCCCGTGACGGGCTGCCATCTCGCGTCGCTCGGCGATCGGTTCGATCATCGTCAGAGAGGTCGAGCCATACATCCGCATCACCTGCAGCGTGAGCTGGCCGATCGGTCCCCCTCCGACGATCGCGACCCGATCGCCGACACGAACCCTCGTCTTGTCAGCGATCCGGACCGCCACCGACGTCGGCTCGAGGAGGCATCCCTTCAGAAGCGAGACGGAGTCCGGCAGCTTGTAGAGCTGAGACTCGTGCCAGGTGATCGTCTCAGCCATCCCCGGGCGGTTGTACTCCTGAATGTGCTCGCAGAACTGCTGCTTGCCCTCCTGGCAGGGACGGCAGGTGCCGCAGAAGCGCAGAAAGTTGCCCGCGACCCGGTCGCCGACCTGCAGCCCGCTGCGGTTGGCACGCTCGCCCAGCGCCTCAACGACGCCCGAGAGCTCGTGCCCGAGGCCGATCGGCACGTCGGTGCCGAAGTACCCCTCAGCCAGGTGGGGATCCGAGCCACAGATTGCGGCGTAGGCAACGCGCACGCGGACGTCTTCGGGCCCGAGCGGCTGCTCGGGGAACTCGACAACCTCAACGCGGCCGCGCGTGCTCTCGTCGGGGTCGCGCAGGCTCCCGATGCGGGTGACGGCTACGGTCTTCATTCGTCTCTCCGTTGAGCGGTGGGGTGGGATCAGCGAGCCGCGAGAGCGCGGCGCAGCGCCGACACGGTAGCTGAAAGGCCGTAGCCGTGCTTGTCGCGCAACTGCTCGTCCTCACCGAAGCCGGCGTAGACCTGGGGGATGCCCAGACGCTCGAAGGCGGTCAGGTGGATGCCGCGATCGGCCACGACATCGGCAACCCGCGAGGCGAGCCCGCCGTAGGCCAGGTGATCTTCGAGGACGACGAAGCGACCACTGGTCTCCTCGGCGCACTGTGCGATCAGGTCAGCATCGATCGGCTTCAGCGTGAACATATCGACGACACGGACTGAAGCGCCCTCGCGCTCGAGCTCATCGGCGGCATCCAGCGCCTGGGCGACCGTGGTGCCGTGAGTGAACAGCGTGACGTCGGTGCCTTCGCGTGCGACGATGCCTCTCCCGATGCGGATGTCGTGCTGACCGGGCTCGTAGAGCACCTTGTCTTCCTTGCCGACGGCGAGCCGGATGTAGAGCGGTCCCTGCATAGACATCGACTGACGGATGATCTCGCCGACCATGAGCGGATCGCCGATCGAGGTCACGGTCATGTTGGTGAGAGCGCACATGAGCGCGAGGTCCTCGACGGCGTAATGGGTGGAGCCGCCGTTACCCACCAAACCACCGTGCGTTCCGATGATCTTCACGGGCAGGTTGGGGTAGCAGACGTCAGTGCGAATCTGCTCGAGCGCGCGCATGCTCAGGAAGGGGAGCATGCCCGAGACCACCGGGATGTTGCCGTCATAGGCCAGGCCCGCGGCGATTCCCACGCTGGCCTGCTCAGCAAGCCCGACGTCGAGGAAGCGCTCCGGGAACTTGTCTCGGAACTCCACGAGCGTTGCGCCGATGTCTGGGGTGATGACCCACAGGTTCTCGTGGGTCTCACCGAGCTCGGCGAGGGTTGAGCCGATGACCGATCGGGCCCCCAGGAACTCACCGAAGGTGAAGGTGACAGGCATCAGACGTTCTCCTTCGTGCGGGTTGCTTCCAGAGCGGCGAGTGCGCGCTCCAGGTCTGCGGCACCGAGCGAGCCGGCGTGCCAGGCGAGGTTGTGCTCCATGAAGTCGACGCCCTTGCCCTTGACGGTCTCGGCGACGATCACGGTCGGCTTGTCACTGTCGGTGGGAGGGAGGCTGTCGATCGCCTCAACGAGAGCGGCCATGTCGTGTCCGTCGACGTGGATGACGTTCCATCCGAACGCCGCCCACTTGTCGGTGTACGGCTCGAGTGTGACGCGCTCCTCGTCGAAGCTCGTCATGAGCTGGCGGTTGCGGTCGATGACGGCGACGAGGTTGCCGAGCTTGTTCGAGCTCGCGACAAGTGCCGCTTCCCAGACCGAGCCTTCGCCCGTCTCACCGTCACCCATGAGCGTCACGACGCGATGCTTCGCGCCGCGACCCCGCGCGCCCTTTGCCATGCCCACCGCGAGGGGAAGACCGTGACCGAGAGATCCGGTGGATGCCTCAACGCCGGGCAGCTGCACCTTGCACGGGTGCATACCGTAGGCGCTATCGAGCTGCCCGTAGGTGTCGACGATGCCGTCGTACGAGAAGAACCCCTTGATCGCCATCGCGATGTACATCGCGACAGCGGCGTGACCCTTGCTGAGGACGAACCGATCGCGGGTCGGATTGGCGAGGTTGGTGGGGTCGACATTAAGTCCGTACTCGAACAGCACGG
>TARA_R100000365_G_scaffold3300_1_pt1 | contig 12675 bp, 12 predicted proteins | sample TARA_R100000365 | Tara Oceans TARA_R100000365 (sample SAMEA2620668) | marine metagenome | biome: marine biome (ENVO:00000447); feature: mesopelagic zone (ENVO:00000213); material: "saline water (ENVO:00002010), including plankton (ENVO:xxxxxxxx)" | depth 1000 m | reverse complement strand
AGACTTCACCTGATTTGGGAATCCACTTTGTCAACACGACCTAGTGCTCATGGGATCGTAGGTTGGCTTGGAAACCATAATAGTGTAGCCGCCCTTGACCGCCTTGAGAGTGGCGGTGCCGGATGCATCGGTTCGGGCACGGTAAGGATGCATCACGACGTTGGCACCGGATATCGGCGCGCCGGTTTCTTTAGATACTGCTTCGATGGTAACCCTCACCTGCGGTGTGGGCATCACCCGAAGCTTGAACGCATAATGACCTTCGTCATGCGCTATCGCATCGCCAGCCGAGGGGACAACGGCCTGCCAGTTATACGCGCCGTCTTGTCGGGGTGCCGTTATCTCGACTTCGGCAACATGAAGGCCTTCACCTTTGCGGAGAGGCGGTCGAGTGGATAGTCAGACCCCAATGCACCAATGAGGGTTGGCAGATCCATTTCCACGGGTGGACAGGATTTTACCCGCTTGAGGGCGTAATAGCGCCTCTGACACACCAATACGGGACGCATGCCGTGCCGCTCAGCATCGCGGAGCCTGCCCCATATCTCGATCGGCGGTTCGACGACCTCGGCATCGCACTGGAATTCGTCTCCGCCAGCCAGAGCACAGTCACCCTGCTCTGCCACGCGCTGCGCCAGTTCGCCCAGGGTGATGTCGCCATACCGGCTGCGCATCTTGTCGGCCCTCATCTCCCCGCGTGCGGCGGCCAGCGAAAAAATGCGCGGGGGAGGCGAACCTTTTCGGGGCGGCTGCATCAAAGGCAGCGTGAGGCAATCCGCCTCGAGCCGAAAGGAAACGCCATGATTAGGAGAATCGCGTTGATCGCCGTGGGCCTAGGGATGCTATCCGCGCCGGGATGGGCGGAGGACGGGAATGCACTGCTGCAGGCACCGCCGCCTGAGCCGTATGTCAAGGTCAGCGACGTGCTGCCGCTGCCCGAGTTTCTTCCCGGATTGGGGATGCTGTTCGTCGATCCCGATACGCTGCCGGCCGGGCCGTTCCTGGCCTACGACCATGACGGCAAGCTGTCGGCGACTGTCTATATGACCCCGATCGGGGAGTTGGAGGGCGGTGTCGCTTATGATGGGCTGGCGCTCGGGCTCGATACCGTGACGTCCACGGACATCTACTACAATGCCGGCCACCCAGGCGTCGAGGCACCGCACGCGCATGTGGTGCTCTACCATGACGAGGGCGCCAAAGAGAGACTGGCGGAATGAGCCCGACGCGGCGAAACGTGCTCGGGATGGGGGGCGGCGCATTGGCCGCCCTCGCGCTGGGGCTGCCGGCACGGGCGCAGACGGCTGTGACGATCGCCATGAAGGGGACGCCGCGCGGCGAGAGCGCCTGGTTCGAGCCCAACGGCATCGCGGTGCCAATGAAAACGCGCATACGCTTCGTTAATGACGATCCGGGCAACAGCCATACGGCGACCGCCTATCACCCCGACCTGTTTGGCCGGGGGAGACGCATCCCCTCGGCCGCCGAGCCGTGGGACAGCGGTTTCCTCCTGCCGGGCGAGAGCTTCGAGGTCGTGCTGTCGGCGCCAGGGGTATACGATTACTACTGCATTCCGCACGAACTGCACGGGATGGTGGGGCGTATCGTCGTCGGCACGCCCGAGAATTCCGGCTGGGGAGCGGAGCAGGCGGAGGTGGACGACCTGCCCGAAGCCGCGCTGGCCCATCTGGCGCCAGTTGAGCAGATCTTTGATGCGGGTCAAATAACCAGCAGGTGACACATGCTCAAGACCATCATCCAGTCGGCCGGGCATGAGAAAGGGCCGAGCGAAGAGAACCTGGTGGCAGGTGCGCGGACAGGGGATCAGGCTGCGGTCCGCGAACTGATCCGCCGGCTCAATCCGCGGCTGTTTCGCGTGGCCCGTGGCATCGTGGATTCCGATGCGGAAGCCGAGGAGGTGGTGCAGGAAGCCTATATGGCGGCCTTCACCAAGATCGACACCTTTCGCGGCGATGCACGGTTTTCAACCTGGATCACGCGGATTGCGCTCAACGCGGCAGCGATGCTCAGGCGGTCGGCTAGATCCCATGAGAGCTACGATACGTTGATCGAGGTCGGTGGGGACCAGACTCGAGTGGTGACGTTTCCCATGACCGAAACCGAACGCCCCGAGGCTGCTATGGCAAGACGAGAGGTTCGGGACATGCTGGAGGTGGCGATCGGTTCGCTGCCGACTCAGTTGCGAGTGGTGTTTCTCATGCATGAGAGCGAGGGCATGGATATCAGATCGATCGCCCGGGACCTGAGCCTCAATCCGATCACGGTCAGGACGCGGCTGTTCCGGGCGCGGCGGCGGATGCGGGCGTTAATGGAAAAGGAAATGGCCGGAGGCTTTGCCAGCGTGTTTCCCTTCGACGGCAAGCGCTGTCACGCACTCACCGAAAGGACGATCCAGGGCCTTGCTGTACGAGGCGTAGTCAGACGCTGACCGGTCGGCGTTGCCGGCCGCGTAACGAAAACGGGCAGTAGCGGCGGGGTTGGGTAAGGAAAACGCGCAGTTTTTGCGGATGGCCCGTGAAGGCGGCCAAGTTAGAGGTGGCCTCGATCTTCAAGATCGTAACCTTCGCCGGCGCGCTCGACTCCGGCGCATTCGCTCTGAACGATGCTTCAATGCTAGCACCAGCGTCCGCTTTGGCCGCTACCACGATTTCGGACTAGTTCGGCCGGAGTAGCGTTCTGATGGTGCCGGAGGTCTTCCGATATTCCTCCAACATCGGCACGATCCGCATTATGCAAGCCATGGGAAGGAGCACTTCCGGGCCTTTCTCACAGCATGGGGTTCGACGACAGACCGCAGATCGAAATGACCGATTCCGCAATTTCGGCGAGCTTGCTTTTCCGATGTCGTGGCCGCGACGGCGTCTTACGGTCACGGACTGAGCTTTACTCCGCTTCAGATGCGTGTGGCGCAGAGTGCCATGGTCAATGGAGGGTATCTCCTCCAGTCACGCTGTTCAAGCGAGACGCCTCCGATGCGGACGTAGCCTCGCGAGTCCTCAGCGCACAAACCAGCGATCAACGGAAGGATCGGCCCGCCGCGCCAGCTCCATGCCGGGAGCTGAAGGCGGGGCGCCAAGACCGGGACCGCCGAAAAGGTCATCAATGGCCGCTACACGGGCGAGAGCATTACGACCTTCTTCGCGGCAAGTTTTCCAATTGACGCGGCGAAATACACGATGATCGTCATGATAGACGAGCCCGAGCCAGAAGAACCGACAGCATGGCGAACGGCCGCCTGAGACACAGGCGACACAACCGGTCGGGTTATTGCACGCACCGGTCCCATGCTTGGGCATAGTTCCCGATACCGTGATCGCGGACTGATAGGATCCCAGGCAGGGAGGCTTCCTGCCCGGTCCGTACCGTCACGTGGCGGCCAGCGCCTGATCCACGTCAGCAACAATGTCCTCGATATCCTCGATGCCGACGGATATGCGCACCAGGTCTTCCGAAACACCTGCCGTTTTAAGTTCTTCCGGGCTAAGCTGGCGATGCGTCGTGGTGGCGGGGTGACAGGCCAGTGTTTTGGCATCGCCGATGTTGACAAGTCGATAGACCATCTTGAGGTTGTCGATGAACCGGCCTCCCGCCTCGCGGCCGCCTTTGACCCCGAAGCTGACGATACCCGACGCCTTGCCCTTATAGAGCCGGTCGCAAACCGCCTTGTAAGGACTGGACTCAAGCGCGGCGTAGTTGACCCAGCCGACCTTCGGGTGCTTTTGGAGATATTGCGCCAAGGCGAGGGCGTTCTCGCAATGGCGCTGCATGCGCAGGCCGAGGGTTTCGAGTCCCATAAGGATCAGGAAGGCGTTCTGCGGGGCGAGCGCCGCGCCCGTGTTGCGCAGAGGTGCGACGCGGCATCGTCCGATATAGGCTGCAGCGCCAAGCGCCTCGGTATAGACCACGCCGTGGTAGGAGGGATCGGGCTCGTTGAGGATCGCAAAGCGGTCCTTGTTGGCTGCCCAGTCAAACTTTCCCGAGTCGATGATGATGCCGCCGATCGAATTGCCATGCCCGCCAATATATTTGGTCAGCGCATGCACGATGATATCGGCGCCCAACTCGAACGGACGGCACAAATAGGGGGTGGCGACCGTGTTGTCGACGATGAGCGGAACCCCGTGACGATGGGCGACTTCAGCGAGCTTTTCGACATCGACCAAGTTTCCGGCCGGGTTGCCGATCGATTCGCAGAACACCGCCTTGGTATTGGCGTCGATCAGCCGGTCGAACGCCTCGAAATCGTCACCCTTGACCATGCGCACCTCGATCCCCTGGCGCGGCAGCGCATGCATGAACAGATTGTATGTGCCGCCATACAGCTGGCTGACCGAGACGATATTATCACCGGCCCCGGCGATGGTCTGGATGGCGTAGGTGATCGCCGCCATGCCGGAGGCCACGGCGAGCGCCCCGATCCCGCCCTCCATAGCTGCCATACGCTGCTCGAGCACCGCATTCGTGGGATTCATGATGCGGGTATAGATGTTGCCCTCGACCTTGAGATCGAACAGGTCCGCGCCGTGCTGAGTGTCATCGAAAGTATAGGACGTGGTCTGGTAAATGGGCACCGCCGCGGACTTGGTCGTGGGTTCAGGCGTATAGCCGTGGTGCAGGGCAATGGTATCGAGCTTCATGGGAACACCTCCAATTGTGGGCCGAACCATAGTTGATTTCCCGGTGCCACGGGCGCGCCGAAATGAGAACGGTTTCTCAATTATTGCGCTTCCCGGGACATAATTATCCCCAGGAGTGCCGGGTGGCCCCGCCGCTTCGAAACGGTAGGACCATCCTGGACTTTCTCTAAATTACGCCGAGCGCCGTCATCGCGTCGGCCACCCTCACGAAGCCGGCGATGTTGGCACCGGCGACGTAGTTGCCGGGCAGGCCGTATTCGTCGGCGGTGCTGGCGCAGCGGGCGTGAATATCGATCATGATCTCTTCAAGCCGCTCCTCGGTCTGCTCGAAAGACCAGGAATCGCGCGAGGCGTTCTGCTGCATCTCAAGAGCGCTGGTCGCCACCCCACCGGCATTGGTGGCCTTGCCGGGCCCGAACAGGACGTTCCCATGCTCGAACAGACGCACCGCTTCGGATGTGCAGGGCATGTTGGCCCCCTCGCCCACGGCGACGACACCGTTCTCGATCAGGGTCCTCGCGTCGCGCCCGGTCAATTCGTTCTGGGTGGCCGCCGGAGCGGCGATGTCGCAGGGGACATCCCAGATGGCACCATTGGCGGAGAAGTGTGCGCCATTGCCCTTGAGTTCGGCGTATTTCTCGATGCGGCCGCGGCGGTTCTCCTTGATCTCCTTGACGAGATCGAGATCGATTCCAGCCTCATCGACCACGTAGCCGCCCGAATCCGAACAGGCGACCACGATGCCGCCGAGTTCTTGAACCTTCTCAATGGTGTAGATCGCCACGTTCCCCGAACCCGAGACAACGACCCTACGACCGTCAAAATCCTGTCCTCGTGTCTTGAGCATTTCGCGGATGAAATAGACGGCCCCATAACCGGTTGCCTCTTTTCTCACGCGCGAGCCGCCCCAGGACAACCCCTTGCCGGTCAGGACGCCGGACTCGTAGCGATTGGTGATCCGCTTGTACTGACCGAACAGATAGCCGATCTCGCGCTGTCCAACGCCGATATCGCCCGCAGGCACATCGGTATATTCTCCGATATGGCGGTAAAGCTCGGTCATATAGGATTGGCAGAAGCGCATGATCTCCATGTCGGAGCGTCCCTTCGGATCGAAATCGGAACCGCCCTTCCCTCCTCCGATCGGCATGCCGGTCAGAGCGTTTTTAAACACCTGCTCGAAACCGAGAAACTTGACGATGCCGAGATTGACGCTCGGATGAAAGCGCAGGCCACCCTTATAGGGGCCGAGCGCGGAATTGAACTCCACCCGGAATCCGCGGTTGATCTGGATTTGGCCACGGTCAGCCACCCACGGCACGCGGAAGACGATCTGCCGTTCGGGCTCACACAGCCGTTCGATCAATCCGGCTTCTGCATATTCGGGATGCTTGGCCACCACCCGGCCCAGGCTGTCAAGAACCTCTCGCACGGCCTGATGGAATTCGGGCTCTCCGGCGTTGCGCTGTGTCACCGTTGAATATATTGGGCCGAGCGTGTCGTCGCTTGCACTCATGGTCGGGTTGCTCCTTGCGAACTGCAGGCATTGGTTGGCATTGGGCACGGGCGGAGAGAACTAAGCCGCCGACGGACCGGGATCGTCGTCAGGGACTGGTTTGCGCGATCTGCCATCGAGCGTCGCGCCGCGACGCTCCTGGCTGGTCATGAGTGTCGGCCTGGAACGCGGCTGCACGGCCCGGTGTTCAGCCTCGGGCTGGTAGAGAACCTTGAGGATCTCGATCTGCTCGGTTCGGTCGCCGAGATCAATCACAACGCGCGCGCCTTCAGCAAGGCCGAGCATCTCGATACCACGAACGGTTGTCAGCAATTGATGGCCCGCGCCTGGGACATAGTGGATTTCCGTAACCAGCGTCCGCTCCTCGGGTGGACGGTCATCGATGCCGAGCCGGACACGCGATCCCAGCGTCACGATGGTGGCGGGCATATCCTCGGCAAAGACAATCTGAGCGAGTTGAAGCTTGCGCCGCGCGGCCGTGACCAGGGCTTCGTCATTGTGTGGAGGGTCGGAGAGGAGGGCCTCAAGAATCGAAAAATCTCGTGGGGTAAGTTTTGGTAGTTGGACGTCGTTCATGGCTGTGTCCTCGGCAATCTGAAGGGGTAACAGAACACGCGGCCAGACCGGCATCTCGGCCGGCCTGGCCCTGGCGGCAGAATTTAACCACCCGGGCAGTATCGGCGGACAAAGAGGAAGTGACGCAGATCATGCCTGCGCTTTCTGCTCGACCTTCAGAACCGTCAAAGAAAGCTCGCGCCCGTCTCGAGCCTCCCAGGGAATGGACTGGCCTTCCGCGAGGCCAATCAATGCCGCTCCGATCGGCGTGAGCACCGAAATCTTGCCCTCGGATACATTCGCTTCATCGGGATAGACGAGTTGGAAGGTCTGATTAAAACCGTCGCTGGTCGTGAACGAGGCGGTCGAACCCATCCCGATCACGTTATCGGGCACCTTGTGCTGCGCCACGACACGCGCGCGTTCAAGTTCGGTAAGCAATTGTTCGGCAAGCTGTGCGAGCGGCCCCGACAGACCATTGGCCATCGTCATCAGTCGGCCATGGTCGTCAACACCGATGACCAGCTTGGGAAGGGGAGCAGGTTTCTTGTTTGCTTTGGACATTCTGACACACGATCATTACCGGCCGATCGAGGCAGGCCGGATGAAATTTTGGAAAAGTTTGGAATGCGCGCATTTTTGCGCTGATCGTGGAGAAAAATGATCTGCGCGCTCCCGAAGCCCGGAAGGCGCATGGCCGAGCTTCGGGCTACAGTCCTATGACGGGCTGGCCTTTGTGCATCTTCAGCAAAGCAAGTTGCGCTCGGATAACCATGAGCGCGAGGCTAGACTTTTGGCGCGCAAAGTCAAGGGAAGCTGTTTTCGAGCAACGGTGTGGTTGCCAAGGTCGAGCGGGTCTCGCACAGGCCAACTTCATCTTCTCGGACGCCGCCACCGCCACTGCACTCCCGTCTGCGCCAATGAGGGCGCAAACCGGTCGCGGCAGCTTCCCGCTGTAGCGCGAATGTAACACTCCCCCGTTCAGCCCTCCATATCACCGCGTTGTGAGCGGGCATGATCTTTTGATGTCCACGTTCTTCGGCTACCCCGGCGTCATGATCCGTCTTGTTCCCATATTGCTCATCGCCGTTGGCCTCGCCTTTGCCGCCACCGTGTTCGCCGCGGCGCAGACGCCTGCGACCGAAGCGCCTCTGGCGGCCTGCGTCATCGGCGATGAACTGGGAAACCAGCAGATGCCGAAGTCACTGGAGCGCTGCGGCAAGTTTTCAAGCTTTGGACTGCTCGCCGCGCCGTGCCAGGTGGAAAAGGCGCTGGAGCGGACCGCGAGTGAGATATTTCCCCGTTTATCGTGCGGGGCCGCAGAACCACCTGTGTTGGCCGGGGCGCGCGAAGTCATCCTTTTGATCGACATTCCGCCGCCCAAGGCCTGAGCCTTCACGTCCTCACCTGTAGTCTCAACTGGCTGGACCCATGGCGGTTTCCGGCACAACCAACCTGCGTGCAATGAATGAAATCATGTTGACCCGCCGTCGATTTCTTGTCGGCGCATCGAGCCTCGTCGCGCTGACCGCGACCGGGTGTACCACCACCACAACGCCGGTTCGGCCCGAGCCGCAGTTGCCGCCGCCGATCCCCGAACATGTGCGCCGGATGTATGCGGCCATGCCCGGCGAGGAGTTTCCAGTTCCCGCCGTCAATCTGCGCCATGTCGACCCGCAGTTCTTCCGGACCGAGGTCGATTACACCAGTGGCGAAAAGCCGGGCACTGTAGTGGTCGATACCGCCCGGTTCTACCTCTACCACGTGCACGAAAACGGGCGGGCCATGCGCTATGGCGCCGGTCTTGGCCGTGCCGGCTTCGAATGGTCGGGTCGTGGACACATCGCCTATGCGCGCGCATGGCCGGTCTGGACTCCGCCTGCCGAGATGATCGCGCGCGAACCCGAGCTCGAGCAATGGCGCAACGGCCAGCCGCCGGGGCTCGACAACCCCCTCGGCGCGAGGGCGCTCTATATCCATCAGGGCAATCGCGACACGCTCTACCGCATCCACGGTACGGGTGAGGCCTGGACCATCGGCAAGGCCGTCTCCTCGGGCTGCGTGCGGCTTTTGCATCAGGACGTCATCCACTTGGCCAAGCAGGTACGGCCGGGCTCGGCTATCGTTGTGATCTGACATCAACCTGAAGGCGCGCCGCCAACGCCGCGCGCCTTTAACCTCCGCCGCATAGCCTGCAAAACCTGCGTCAAGGTCAACGAAAGGCCAGTGTGACATCGGGAACCTTGACCGTGGGCATCGGGCACTTTGCGTCGCAGCTTTTGAGAAAGTCACCAAGCATCTTGGACGAGCGAAACGGGGTCGGATGCTGAATGTCGGCCTTCTCCGTCTTCTTACTACAACCTGACAGTCCGGTAATGACGGTAAGCTGACATATTCCGCACTAATTCAGTATCGTTCGGTTGGCTCGTTCTGCAGCACCCGCTGGACGTTCGCTCGCACCCTATCTATGGTCGGCAATCTCTTCCTGCGACTGGACTGTTGACGATGCCGTCGATCGAAATTCTCATTGCCTTCTTTGCCGCAACGTCGGTATTTGCCTATATGCCTGGTCCCGCCATGCTCTATGCAGCGGCCCAGGCCATTGCGCGTGGACGCAGGGCCGGGTGGATGGCGGCACTGGGTATCCATATCGGCGGCTATGCACATGTCGTTGCCGCAGCTGCTGGATTGGCAGTGCTATTTGAGATCGTTCCACCACTCTACCTCGCCTTGAAGCTGGTTGGCGCTGCCTATCTGGTCTGGCTGGGGCTGAAGCTGTTCCTGGCGAAGGAGACTCTTGCGACGTCCAACATTCAAGTGGAGGCAAAGGCACCGCGTCGGGCCTTCTGGGAAAGCATCACCGTTGAAGTCCTCAACCCCAAGACCGCCATCTTCTATGTCGCGTTCCTGCCCCAGTTCACCGACGCTGCCACAGGTTTCCCGGTATGGATGCAACTGCTCATCCTTGGCACAATCGTCAACGTTATGTTTTCGAGCGCAGACGTTCTCTGTGTATTACTTGCCGACAGGGTCAAAAAATTCCTTAGCTCATCACGGTCGGCGAATCGTCTTGCTCAGCGTACTGGCGGCGGCATTCTGATGGCTTTGGGGATAAATGTTGCGCTCAGCCGCCAGTAACCGCGCCCTGTCTACAGACCTTGCTTGAGTGCGTGCAGTTTGCAAGCCCGCCTACAGTCGCCGCTGGGAGAAAGCAGGCAGTCCGTCATCGACCCCGGTTTCAGACGTTCGTCGCGCCGCCATCTCCGCCCGAAACTTGTCATCCATTCGGTTAGGTCAAGAGTCGAGGCGGCCGGAGTTGAGCTAAGACTGCGATTGCCGTTTTGGGAACTTCTCTCTGAGCATGTCCAAGTTGAAATCCCACAGACCCCTTTCCTCAATCGCGGGCATTAGCTCCTCGACCGGCGTATGCGTTTCAAACAGAGTCATGTCCTGCAAAGACGAATTGACCATGTCCTGAAGATAAATGCCGATCGGTTGCCGATCCTCAAAGAAGCTGGTTCTGAACAGCGACAACCAGCCCAGGGCCGTAGCGTAACGACCGAACCGGGTTGAGGTGACCGGTCCCGTGCTGTCAGACCGGCCTCGTGCGCAACTGGCCTTCATAGTCACGCTTGCCAATCGGGACCCCGCTCGTGCGAAGGATGTCATAGGCCGTGACGGCGTGAAAATGAAAATTTGGCAGCAGAAATGACAAAAGAAACGTTTCCGATGTGAAGGCCGTCGGCCACGGGCTGACATGCGCAATCAGGATGTCGAGCTCCTTGCTGGAGCAAGAGTTCACCTCATCTGGCTTAAACGCTACCAGTGCCGATTCCGTCCGTGCTATACGCGCCTGCAAGTCAGCAAAGGGGACAACTTGAGTAAGGTCCGGAGGCGTCCAGGCACCGGTCCGCATAGCTTCGATCCCCCAAACGGAATAATTTTCAACGCATTCGATCTGGAACCAGAACGGCGCCATATCTTGGTAGAGGCGCGCCGTCACAAGATCGTCCGGATCGGTGCCGGTCGCTTCGCAATGGGCGGCGGCCTTTTTAAGGAAGCCACCGACCGCACGTACCGTCTGCAGGAAAGTCGGAACGCTCATATCAAAGAGTGTGGTCGCCATAGCCTCGCTTGCTCGCATGTTCTTCGTTTGAACCGCGTCACCGCAGTATCAACAACCTACCACTGGCTGACCGTGCATTCCACTGGGTCGGACTAAGGCGCGAAAACGGAATTCTGGCGACGGCAGCTTCGTCTGCATAGCCGCCTCCGTTGCCCGACCGGGGGGAACGGCAGGTTTCCACCCCATGCCGGTCATAGCCACTGGGGGGCCGTTAGCTGCCTGTCCGGTTGTAGCAGGGAAGCAGAGAGAGCCGACATTTGGCATCGCCGATGATCCTTGGGATCGGTCATCGTCCTCTCCCTGGAATAGCCTCTGCATCCGAACGACCGGGTATCGTTCATCAAACTAGATCGCGGCCTATGAGTGGCTTTCCGGTGCGGAAGCCCTGATAAACGCACTTGTCCAATGCATCGAAACCATCCTCATACAGAGACGTCCCGAGTCATTGTGTCTGCAGACGTCAATCGAGGTGTTTTAACATCGGCGGTTGTCGCAGACTGGCGCACATCGAGATTGTACAACACTAATGAGACGAGAAGAATAATGGCAATGAATGCAGCGGTCACCACAAAGGGATCACGCCAATTTCGCAGCGCCGGCTCACCATTCGAACCCTCGTCCTCGTTCGCCGCCCTTTTTGCCTTGATTGTTCTCACTCCCCGGCGCACTTGTGCCTTTGGCGACCCTTCGCGAGAGCCTTGGGCAGGACTGCCACATGAGAACTACCGCGTCAAAGCGTTAGAGTGACTTTGACCATAACGTGAACTGCCCCGGATCAGTGTGCATCTTCTCTCATCAAGAGCAGTCCCAAAAATGCGCCCAGCCGGAAGGTGCCGGTCTGCAGGCGACACCCGAGCGTCCGAATCGGGCACTCTTTGCAGCCCGCCGGTTTCGGGCTCGTAATCGGGCTGTCTGGTTTTGGCGAGGCAACGGAGGAAGCCGATATCCAGCATCCACCCCCATTTCAACTTCATGAGGTGCGCCATCTAACGGTATGCCAACGGAATTATTGGGAATGCCGGGCTTTTTAGGCCTAGTCTTCTGCCCGCGGATTCCACTCCGCATAATTACTCAGTTGGAAGGCGGCGCAGCGCCTCTGGTCGATCCACCGCGACCAGATGTGCAAGTGCCCGTTCTTGTCGCTCTTGACTAGAGAGACATACACCGGGCGATGAAGGAAGGTATTCGTCGAGGTTGAGAGAGGCATTCGACGCCATAGTAGCGGGCGCATGATGGTTGCCGCAGGCGGCACTCTCAGTAGCCTATAGTGCCGGTTTGCACATCGCCGAAGTCGCTATGCTCAAGGTGCGGGATATCGACAGCGGGCCCGCTGTCGCCGGACCTGTTGACCCTGCCGCTAACGGCTTGGCCTGTTTGTGGGGCGGTGCCATTTGCAAGGCTCCATTCGCGGGTGCGGGAACAAACAGATCCGGCGATGACCTATCCGCCATGCACTGCCAGACAACCCATATGGGCGAGTTTATTGCAGGTCGCGCTGGCCTGACTGCGGTTGGCAAAGCCGGCAAAGCGTGCGCGGTATATGGTCTGGCCGTTGCGGTTGATAGTTTCGACGTAGCTGCGCAGGTCCGCGAGCAGGTCGTGGTTGGCGGACGCCTGGTCCAGAAGCATATGGGCAGCATTCTTACTTTTGGCGGCACCGACCTGGATGATCCAGCCTCTGGCGACAACAGTATCGGCGGAATTGGTGACCACCGGATCGACCGTGAGGCCGTCGGGACGGGCAATGGGCGAGGGCGCGACGATCTGACCGGCATTGTCAACGGCGGGGTAAAAGTCGGCCATTGGGCGGCGCAAAACCA
>TARA_R100000365_G_C2748446_1_pt1 | contig 12716 bp, 15 predicted proteins | sample TARA_R100000365 | Tara Oceans TARA_R100000365 (sample SAMEA2620668) | marine metagenome | biome: marine biome (ENVO:00000447); feature: mesopelagic zone (ENVO:00000213); material: "saline water (ENVO:00002010), including plankton (ENVO:xxxxxxxx)" | depth 1000 m | reverse complement strand
AAACCAGTTTCCAGTGTTTGGTGTACATCCTTATTGGTGTAAGTAATCCAACATGACCTTTGTTCTTTTAAGGGACTTGTTTCATCAGAATAAGAGAATTTTTCAGGGTTCTCATCTCCGTGTTGAACTTCCATTTTGGAATAATCGAGGCTTCTACCATCTACTCTTGGAGGAGTTCCGGTTTTCATTCTTCCTGCCTCGAATCCCAAGCTCACCAATTGTTCTGTAATTCCTTTAGCTGCTGCTTCTCCGGTTCTGCCTCCTCCAAACTGTTTCTCTCCTATATGAATGATCCCATTTAGGAATGTTCCATTGGTTAGGACTACAGTTTCTGATTCTATTTCTAAACCTATTCCAGTTTTAACACCTACTACTCTATTGTCTTTGACAATGATTCCAGTAATCATTTCTTGCCAAAAGTCCACATTGGGAGTTGCTTCTAATGCCAATCTCCACTCTTCAGCAAACCTCATTCTGTCATTTTGAGACCTTGGAGACCACATGGCAGGACCTTTTGATCTATTGAGCATGCGAAATTGTATCATGGATTTATCTGAGATAATTCCAGACATACCTCCGAGTGCATCAATCTCCCGTACAATTTGCCCTTTAGCTACTCCACCCATTGCTGGATTGCAGGACATCTGTGCGATGGTATTCATGTTCATGGTACACAATAATACCTTAGAACCCATCTTTGCCGCGGCATGTGCTGCTTCACATCCGGCATGTCCTGCTCCTACTACTATGACATCATATTTTTGAAACATGATAATTTTCCTTTACTGTTTCACGTGGAACACTTACAGATTAAGTAAGTAATTTGGTTTACTGTTCCACGTGGAACACTATGATTTTTTATATAATTCAATAGCGAACTCTTCCTTGGTTCTCATGAGTTCTGCTTCTTCTTTTTTCTTGTCTTTGTATCCAATCAAATGAAATAAACCGTGACTTATCACCCGGCTTAATTCATCTTCCTCTTGGACTAGATGTTTGGATGCATTTTCCTGAACCCTATCAATACTGATGAAAATGTCTCCTTCGATAAGTCCATCTTCTTCTGAATTGTCAAAGGTGATAATATCTGTATAAGTGTGGTGATTTAAATACTCCACATTGATTTGGTACAAATATTCATCTGAACAGAAAATATAATTGAGATCTGAAATTTGATAGGCTTCCGATTTGGCTATTTCCTTAAGCCATTGCTTTCTCTTGTTTTTCTGCTTGAGCTGAAAAGGGCTGTCTTCAGTAAAGAAATTAATCGCCATGTTAATCCATGTAAAAGGAAAGGATTGTTTTCTTTCCGTTTTCTTCAAACTTTACCTCATCAGTCAAATGTCGAATCAAGAAGATTCCTCTGCCTCCTGGTTTGGCGATATTTTCCGGGGAAGTAGGATCAGGTAATTGTTCCAAATCAAAACCCTCTCCTTCATCTTCGATGATGAATTGCAGTTGATCCTCTTCTGCTTTCAATTCCAGATGAACCAGCTTGTTCTTGTTACTTTGGTTTCCGTGAATGATAGCATTACTGATACATTCTGTGACAGAAATCATAATATTCCCATAGATATCATCATTGATTTCAAACTTCTCGCGAGCATTGTCAATGAAGCTCTCAATGATTTTTATGTTCTCAATCAGTGATGGTATTGAAATTTTTATAGAATTCATTCCTTTTATATGCTATGGGTAATATTTATTTGCGTTTAATCTTCAATTTCTAAAACAATCGGACAATGATCCGAATGCACCACATTTGGCAAAATTACTGAGCTTTTTAATTTGTTCTGCATTTCCGCAGTAGCCATATGATAATCTATACGCCATCCCAGATTTTTTGATCGTGCATTTGCCCGATAACTCCACCAAGTGTATTGATGAGGGTCTGGATTAAAGTGTCTGAAACTATCCACAAATCCTGATTCGGTGAATTTATCCATCCAGGCTCTTTCTTCTGGCAAGAATCCTGAAGAGTTTTTATTTGACACAGGATTATGAATATCTATGGCCTTGTGACAAATATTATAATCTCCGCTTAAAATCAAATTAGGATGCTCTTTTCTCAAATCTTGCATATATCCATAGATATCATCCAAGAACTCATATTTGAAGTCTTGTCGAATATCTCCAGTGGTTCCTGAAGGAAAATACGCAGATAAAAAGGAGAAATTATCAAATACTGCTTGAATCAATCTTCCTTCATCATCGTATTTGTCCAAACCCATTCCCATTTTGATTGATTTGGGTTTGATTTTGGTAAATATGGCTACTCCGGAATATCCCTTTTTGACAGCAGGAAACCAATGTAACTCATATCCTAAGTCAGTAAATATACTTGGTTCAATTTGGGAAATATCTGCTTTAAGTTCTTGAATTCCAATGATATCTGGGTTTTCAGTCTTCAACCAATCCACAAATCCTTTGTTGATGGCAGCCCTGATTCCATTTACATTGTATGAAATAATTTTCATGCTTAATCAATCTCTATTTGGTACTCTTTTTCAAAATATTCCAAAACCTGAATCTTCAGGAGCTTTTCCTGCTCCAATAAATCGAAGTGAGGAAGTTCTTTTATTAGTTTCCAATGAGGCCAGCCTTCTTGATCTACAAAATCCAATTCGTAAAATCCTGCTAGACTTAAGACCTTGCAAACAGCAATATGCATCAAATCCTGCTTTTGCTCCTTTGAAAATGTCTTGGCCCCTTTTCCTAGTTCCTGAACACCTATTAGAAATAAAACTCCATTGAGATCTTTGGGTTTTTTCCCAATAGTATCTTCCAGCCCAACCAATAGTTTGGACCATTTTCTCTCCAGGTCTAGATCTTTTTTAAACACTTATATTATTGATTTTCAAGTTCTTCCCAATATTCGGTCGCCCTTCTTAAATGAGGAATGACGATGCTGCCACCTATTAATGTTGCGATGGAGAATACTTCAAATATTTCTTTGGAATTGAGCCCAGCTTCGTGGCATTTTCCCAAATGATATTTGATACAATCGTCGCATCTCAAAACCATGGAGCAGGCTAGACCGATCATTTCTTTCGTTTTGATATCCAAAGCACCTTCTGCATAAGCATTGGTGTCAAGATTGAAAAATCGCTTGATCACTTTATTGTCCGCGGCCATGATTTTATCATTCATGCGGGCTCTGTAATCGTTGAATTCCTCTATAAGATTCATTAAATTAATGGTTTAGGATAAATCTGCCGCAAATATACAGCTATTCTGCAAGCAGTTTGAATAACAGCAACTAATGCGTATGCGTTTACTTTTTGTCAAAGATTTTTTGGATTTAATTTTTCCCCGCAATTGCGAGCTGTGCACAAGGGCTCTTTTCGACTACGAGTTTTGTCTTTGTACGATTTGTGAAGGCAAACTTCCAATAACTAGCTATCATCTTCGGGCAACTGACAATGATTTGAAGGATAAATTGCAGGGGTTGACAAGGGTTTTAAGAGTTTTGGCCTTTTTGAAGTTTACAAAAAATGGTAAAAGTCAGCGCTTACTTCATCAGCTGAAATACCGAAATAAGCCTCAAGTCGGATATTATTTGGGTAAAAAGTATGGTCAACTACTCTTAAAACAAGATTATTCAAAAAGCTGGGACTGCATTGTTCCGGTACCCTTACACCGAATGAAACTGAAAAGAAGGGGATACAATCAAAGTGAGGAATTTGCCAAAGGGCTTGCTGAAAGTCTGGGTATTCAAATGGAGAATATTTTAGAGAGAATAGTAGCAACAGAAACTCAAACCAAAAAAAGCAGACTGGAAAGAATGGGAAATGTAGAGGAGGTTTTTCAATTAAAAAGCAATATTTCAGTTCAAAACAGAAACATCTTACTAGTGGACGATGTCATTACTACCGGAGCAACTTTATGCTCCAGTGCAAATGTACTTTTGGCCAATGGGGCAAAAAACGTAGATTTAGCAACCATAGCCGCAGGAGGCAAAATTTAAACCCTATGATTGATATAGAGCATTTAAAGTACCCTATCGGAAAATTTCAGTTTGATCCTGAATCTGCCGAGGAAAATCTCAAAGAGGCGATCGAACAGATAAAATTACTGCCCGAGAACCTAAATAAGGCATTGAGAAATCTCAATGAATCTCAAATAAACACTCCCTACCGGCCTGGAGGTTGGACTGTTCGTCAAGTGGTCCATCATATTGCTGACAGTCACATGAATGCTCTTATCCGTTTCAAATTGGCTTTGACGGAAGATAACCCTACTATCAAACCTTATGATGAGGCTGCATGGGCCAAAATGTCTGATTATGATCTTGCAGTAAATCCTTCTTTGGATTTGATACGAATCATACATTTCAAATGGGTAGTACTTCTGGAAAAAATGGAGCTGAGCGATTTCCATAAAACCTATTATCACCCGGAAAATAAGAGGCAACAAAGCCTTTTGGAAGTTGCTTTGATGTACAGTTGGCACTCCCAACACCATCTCGCTCATATTCAGCACTTGGCCATTCGGGAGAACTGGGTTACAAAATAATATTTTGCTATCATGAACATTTCTCTAAAAAACCAAAGAATATTGGTCACAGGTGCTTCCAGAGGCATAGGAAGAGCTATAGCTCGTCAACTTTCTGAATCTGGAGCTGAAGTAATCGTCCATTTTAATTCCAATGCTGAGGAAGCAGAGTCTTTGTTGAGTCAATTCAAAACTCCAGGATTCATGGAGTCTTGTGATTTATCGGATTCCGGAAAAGTAGTGGGTTTTATTCCTGCATTAATAAAAAAATATGGGCCATTAACCGGATTGGTGAATAATGCCGGGGTTTCTATTCCTGCAAAAGATACTTTGCCTACCGATGAATGGCTGAAAATTTGGGAAAAAACCATGGCGATTAATTCCACAGCAGTTGGAATTCTTTGTAAAGAGTTTGTTGATCAGGCTAAAAGCCAGCAGAACGGTCGGATCATTACTATTTCTTCTAGAGCAGCTTTTCGAGGAGATACTACCGATTATCTGGCCTATGCGGCATCCAAAGGCTCCTTGGTAAGTTTGACAAGGTCAATTGCACGGCATTATGGGAAAATAGGCATTAAAGCCTTTTTAATTGCTCCAGGGTTTACCAGGACAGACATGGCAAATGAGATTTTATCGGAGTACGGAGAGGATTTTGCGCTAAATGATATTGCCTTGAACGAGCTGACTCTCCCTGAGGACATTGCTCCTATGGTCACCTTGCTTTGTTCTGGATTGGCTGATCATGCTACCGGAACTTCAATTGATATCAATGCAGGATCTTACGTGAGATAAAAACCCTATGGATAAGCAGGAATTTAGAAAGAGAGCCCATCAGTTAGTTGATTGGATGGCAGATTACTTGGAGGAGAAGGAAAAATATCCGGTTACACCCAATACAGAGCCCAAAACTATATACAATCAGCTTCCTAAAAATGCCCCTGAAAAGGGAGAATCATTCGATCAGATTTTTGAGGATTTTGAAAAAATAATTCTTCCTGGAATGACGCATTGGCAGCATCCCGCCTTTTTTGGCTACTTCCCGGCGAATAATTCAGAACCTTCCATCTTGGCAGAAATGCTGATGTCAACTTTGGGTGCTCAATGCATGTCTTGGTTGACTTCCCCCGCAGCCACGGAATTGGAAGAAAGAGTTTGTGATTGGTTGAGAGACGCCAAGGGAATAGATTCATCCTGGAAAGGAGTCATTCACGATACTGCGAGCACCGCAACCTTAAGCGCAATATTAACTGCAAGAGAAAAAGCCAGCCATTATCAAATCAATGAAAAGGGCTTTGTTGGAGATAAGGTTTTTCGGGTTTATTCATCTTCCCATGTTCACTCTTCAATCGATAAGGCGATAAAGATCGCTGGTTTGGGTGTTCAAAATTTGGTACGAATCCCAGTGAATCAGGAATTTGCCATGATTCCTGAGGAATTGGAAAAAGCGATAGTGGAAGATTTGAAAAATGGATTTTATCCACTTTGTGTGGTTTCTGCTTTGGGTACCACCAGTTCAACTGCAGTTGATCCTATCGATGAGATCAGTCAAATCACGCAGAAACATGGGCTTTGGCATCATATAGATGCAGCTTTTGCTGGAACGGCTCTGATTTTACCTGAATATCAGTGTTTGATGCAGGGACATGAAAAAGCGGATAGCTATGTTTTCAATCCTCATAAGTGGATGTTCACCAATTTCGACTGTACCGTCTTATTCTTAAAGGAACCACAATATTTGGTAAATACTTTTTCGCTCACACCCGAATACCTGAAGACTCAATTGGACAATGAAGTCAACAATTACCGAGACTGGGGCATACAACTGGGTAGACGATTTCGGGCTCTGAAATTGTGGTTTGTCCTGAGAACTTATGGATTGGAAGGAATTCGGGAAAAACTCAGAAATCATCTAAAACTGGCAAAAACAGTTGAGGAATGGATATCTAAGCATGAAAGTCTTGAGATATTGGCGCCAGTAAATTTCAACACAATCTGTTTTCGATATTCTCAGGCAGATTTATCAGTAGAAAGGCTAAATGTTATCAATGAAAAGTGGATGAATGAAGTCAATGCTAGTGGAAAGGCATTTTTTTCACATACTAAACTCGAGGGTAAATTTGTCATTCGCTGGGTAATTGGCCAGACTGATGTGGAACAAAAACATCTTGAAAGTGCATGGGTTTTATTAAAAGAAAAGCTTCAAAGCATTCTTTAATACTATCTGTGTATGGCTGCAAAAGATCCGGTTTTAACTCCTGAGTTACTGAAAATCATCAAAATATTCGGAATAGCGTCCATTTTGATGGTTTTGGGTCTTTCCTTTTTCAATTCAAGAAGAGCCAACAATACGGGAGAAGACTTAACCTTTCGGATGAGTGATGCTGCAAGAATCTATTTTTTAAATATGAAGGCCATCAATTATAATAGAGAAATCCGTTCTGATGCAGGTATGACCTTATTCAGACACGAAGATTTGAGTGTGAAAAATGATGAAGCTGGAATTCAATTGGTGTTGATTTTAAATCCACCTAAAGATGAGGCTTACTTATACCTCGAGCCACAAAATTTTGATTGGCCAATTCAAATCAAATCGGGCGGAGAAACTTTCATTTTTAAAAATGGAAATAAATCAGATCATTTGTCAGCAATAAATCAACTAAAGGCCTTGATTGAAAATGGAAAAATGATTTTTTTAGTCCAAAATGAAAGAGAAATCCCGCTTTGGGAAGAAGAATCAGAAAAAGATGCACTCAAGCAGGTATTTGAAGACTACGCGCGCTTGGTGGAATAAGGTTTTTTTCATTGAGTTTAGAGTTTATCACAAAATATTGTTCATCCCTCTTTATTTTTAAACCCCTTCTAATACAAAATAATAATATCCCTAATTCATGAAAAAAGAGTCGAAGGCATTGCAATCGTTTCAGTCTCTTGTAGGCAAAACCTTAGATAAAACTCCATCAGCAGCAGGTAACTGGTTGGCTGGTACATTGAAAGAAGTAAGTGAGAAGCATATCAAGGTGGCTTACACTGTAAGAGCGGAAATGTGCAATCCTGCAAAAATTTTACATGGTGGAATAGCTTCGTTGATGTTGGACGACGTGATTGGAATGGGAAATTTTGTTGCCGGCTCAGAATATCTGATGACCAGCATTAATTTGAATGTTGACTTCTTATCTCCTGCTCAAATTGGAGAAGTCTTGGAGGTGAGTGCAGAGTTAATCCGTTCGGGCTCAAACCTGAACCATTGGGAAGCAGTGATCCAGAAAGACTCAGGCAAGATTGTGGCAAAAGCAAGTTCAAATATGATCAAAACCCACGTTAAGCTGAGTGATTTAGGTTTTTAATATCAAATACAATTAAATTTTAATCAATTTAAATAAAGCCTTTAGAATTCAATTGGAATGATTCTTCTGGCATATCCTTAAAAACTACTATTACATGAAATCGAGCATCGGGGAACCTGTGCGAGATTGTCCCGAATCAAGTTCGGGACAAGCTATATGGCCCTTTAAAAACAAATTATATCATATGAAAAAAATTTTACTGACGCTTATTTTTTGCGTTTCCTTTGCATTTTTGTCTCAGGCCCAATGGACTGTTTCCTATCATCAGAGTGATCTACCCTTTTTGGGAATTAATAAGCAGCTAGGTGAAAAATGGATTCCGGAGTTTCGCCTAGGGGCCAATAATTTCACACGATTTCTGAGTTTGGAGCTAGTTGCGAACTATATGGTCAAATCTGATGAGGACCTTCAGATTTACCTGGGATTTGGAGGAAGAGCTAATTTATTTCCGGGACTTGTTTTTCCTGCCGGGATTAATTACTACCCATTTGCTAAAAAAGAATTTGGTTTTCATTTTGAAGCGGCACCTTTGGTTTCATTCCAAAATGGAGCCTTGTTAAGAGGATCTTTAGGCTTTAGATATCGCTTTCTGAAAAACTGATCGGAGTTGGGGGCTTTTAGGAATCGAAAGCCTCCAATTTTACCATCAGATCCCAGACTGCAATTCCCAAGGAAACAGAAATATTCAGGGAATGCTTTGTGCCAAGTTGAGGGATTTCCAAGACTTGATTGCAAGCTTTCAAAACTTCCTCCTCTACTCCAAAAACCTCATTTCCGAAAATCAAGGCATATTTTTTATTAGGTTCTGGCTTGAACTCGTTTAGAAGTATGGATTGGTCAACTTGTTCTAAGGCGCAAAGCTGATAACCTTCCGCCTTCAATTTGTGAACAGCCTCCATGGTATTCAGACAATATTCCCACTCTACAGACTCTGTGGCTCCCAAGGCAGTCTTCTGTATATCACGATGAGGAGGAGTTCCAGTAATTCCACAGAGATAAATCTTCTCCACTCTGAATGCATCCCCGGTCCGAAAGGCCGATCCTACATTATTCAGGCTTCTTACATTATCCAAAACCAGAGCAATGGGTGATTTTTTGGTTTCCTTAAACTCTTCAACGGAGAGCCTTTCCAACTCTTCCATACTTAATTTCTTCATCTTTTTTGATCTCCCTTGCTTATAGGCTATTTTCAAACTTAATTCGTTCCCCCAAATTTAAGAGAAATTAGCCGAACCCATGAGTAAATCCAAAGATGGAAAAGAAACCCCGCTGATGAAGCAGTATAATGCGATCAAAGCGAAGCATCCTGGTGCCTTGCTTTTGTTTCGTGTGGGTGATTTTTATGAGACTTTTGGTGAAGATGCAATAATTGCCAGTAAAGTTTTAGACATTGTTTTGACTAAAAGAGCCAATGGTGCAGCTTCACATATAGAATTGGCGGGTTTTCCACACCATTCATTGGATAATTACCTTCCCAAATTGGTCCGAGCAGGAAATCGTGTCGCAATTTGTGATCAGCTCGAAGACCCCAAGTCGGTCAAAGGAATCGTGAAAAGAGGGGTTACAGAATTAGTAACTCCGGGCCTTTCCTACAATGACCAAGTTCTGGACACCAGAAAAAATAATTACTTGGCATCCATCCACTTTGGAAAGGATAAACATGGAATCGCCTTTTTGGACGTTTCAACGGGGGAATTCATGTGTGCTGAAGGGAATTCCAGCTATGTAGAAAAGCTTCTGCAAAGTTTTGCACCTGCAGAAATTATTTTTTCGAAAGCTGCCAAAAAAACAGCTCATGACTTGATCAAAAACGACTACATCACTTTTCACTGCGAAGATTGGGTGTATCAGTTTGATTATACTTACGAAAAGCTCAAAACCCATTTTGAAACTGCCAACCTCAAAGGTTTTGGAATAGAGGAACTGGAGATGGGCATAGTGGCAGCCGGAGCGATTCTGTTCTATCTTGAAGAAACTGAGCATAAGGAAATACAGCATATCTCAGCAATATCAAGGATTGCTGAAGAAAAGTATGTGTGGTTGGACAAATTTACCATCCGAAACCTCGAATTGGTATTCCCACAGCATGATGGAGGCGTTCCGTTGATTCAAATTTTGGATCATACGGTAACTCCGATGGGTTCGAGAATGATGAAAAAGTGGATGGTTCTTCCTTTGAAGGAAAAAGCTCCTATAGAAGAACGCCTTAATGTGGTTGAATTTTTCCATGAAAACGCAATCCTGATAGACGAAATATTGGCTCATTTGCGCCATATAGGTGATTTGGAAAGATTGATTTCTAAGGTGGTGGTCGGAAGGGCCAATCCAAGGGAAATGAATCAGATCCGTCGGGCCCTGAAAGCGATTTTGCCTGTAAAAACCCTTCTCAAGGAACAGCAAAACCCCACTCTAAAGAGATTAGCTGATCAAATCCATCCATGTGAATACATTTTGGAGAAAATTGAGAAGGAGCTTCAAGAGGATGCGCCGATGCTGGTTCATCAAGGAGGCGTGATCAAAGATGGCGTAGATGCAGAATTGGATGAATACAGAAACTTAGCAAATAAGGGCAAGGATTTTCTGGTGCAAATTCAGCAAAGGGAAATCCAGAATACAGGAATCAGTTCTTTAAAAATTGCCTTCAATAAGGTTTTTGGGTATTACTTAGAGGTCACCCATGCGCACAAGGATAAGGTGCCTCAAGAGTGGATCAGAAAACAGACTTTGGTCAATGCGGAAAGATATATTACCCCCGAGCTCAAAGAATATGAGGAAAAAATCCTGAATGCAGAGGACAGAATGATTGCTTTGGAGCAAAAATATTTTCAGGAATTAGTTACTGAGACAGCTCAATTTGTCACTCAAATTCAACAAAACGCCAGAATAGTTGGCACATTAGACGCGCTATTGTCTTTTGCACAGGTTGCTCTAAATAATAATTATTCCCGTCCGAAGGTATCCGATACCGAAACTTTGGAGATTAAGGACGGAAGGCATCCGGTGATAGAGAAGCAATTGCCAGCTGGAGAAGAATATATTCCGAATGATATTTATCTCGATCACGACAGCCAGCAAATAATAATCATTACAGGGCCTAATATGGCTGGTAAATCGGCCCTGCTAAGACAAACGGCCTTGATTGTTTTGATGGCTCAAATGGGTTCTTTTGTTCCTGCTTCTTTCGCAAGAGTTGGAATAATTGACAAAGTGTTTACCCGTGTTGGAGCTTCAGATAATTTATCCAAAGGTGAGTCTACGTTTATGGTCGAAATGACCGAAACGGCTAGCATTTTGAATAATTTATCAGATCGAAGCCTAGTTTTGATGGATGAAATCGGGCGAGGAACTTCCACTTACGATGGAATTTCCATAGACCAGGCTATTGTCGAGTACCTTCATAATCATCCTACTTTCAAGGCAAAAACCTTGTTTGCAACTCATTACCATGAGTTGAACCAGCTTACTCAGGATTTTCCTCGCATAAAAAACTTTAACGTAGCTGTAAAAGAAGTTGGAAATAAGGTGATTTTTATGAGAAAACTGAAGGAAGGCGGCAGCGAGCATAGTTTCGGAATTCACGTAGCTCAAATGGCTGGAATGCCAAACCCTGTGGTATTAAGAGCTGCAGAAATTATGTCTCATCTTGAAAAGGATAAGGCCATGAACCAGGGCAAAAAGTCACTTAGTTCTGTCCCAAAAAATAATTATCAGCTTAGTATGTTTGAGATGGATCCTAAATTCAAAGAGGCAAAAGAACTTTTGGATCAAATAGATATAAATTCTATTTCTCCCATAGAAGCACTGCTAAAGTTGCATGAAGTGAAGAAAACTCTTGACTAATTAAAAATCAGTTTTTTAGTATATTGACTGCAAAAAGAGAGATGTTCTATGGATAAGGTGTTACTAAAGGACCTTAAAAAACAAGATAAGTATACTAAGTTCTTCCAAAATTGGGCGGAGCAGGAGTTTAAAGCTCATCCCAACGAAAGAAGACTATTAGAGAATCTCGAGGCATTAAGCCAAAGTATTGGCATGAACGAGGGGCTTTTGATAGCTTGTTTTGATTATAGAAATCTAAAATTGGCCTTTTTTACTGGGGAGGTTGAAAAGCTTACAGGGTATCCGGAGGAGATGTTCCGCAAAAAGGGGATGGAAACTTCTTTTACCATGGTGCATCCTGATGATCGGGAGGAGCTGTTTAAGTTCCAAAAGATTGTTTTCGATGCCTTTCACAGTTTAAGTTTGAATGAGAGACATTCTTTTGAATTTTCCTATATCACGCGCTGGGTTCATCGAACCTCCGGTGAAGTATCTTGGATGATGGCCAAAGTAAGACCTTATTTGATTGATAAGGATGGCAATTTTGCCATGGACTTACATATTATCGTCAAGCTGTTGACACCACCTAAATACAAGGGTTATGATTGGAACTATTCTTACACTAAAGATGATGGTACCCGAATCATTGTATCTAAAGATTCTCCAAATGACAAGGAGGTCAAGTTGACGAAGAAGGAAAAAGAGGTGGTTGAGTTGATGCTGGAAGGAATGGAATCAAAGGATATTGGGGAGAAATTAAATATTTCTATCAATACAGTCGGAACCCACAGAAAGAATATTCTTCGAAAGCTGGGAGCGAAAAATGTGGCTGAGATGGTTAAAATCTTGGCCTCATATGAATTTTAAAAATTGCTGAAAATCAGTGTGATCCTTAAAATTCCTGAGATTATTAAAAAAATTCCAGTCAGAATTATTGTAAAAATCAAAGAGGAGCTTACCTTTGCATCCACAATTCGCTCAGACAAAGATCTGGGATATTGAAATAAGCGAGAGTAGCTCAGTTGGTAGAGCACGACCTTGCCAAGGTCGGGGTCGCGA
>TARA_R100000365_G_scaffold3627_2_pt1 | contig 12755 bp, 7 predicted proteins | sample TARA_R100000365 | Tara Oceans TARA_R100000365 (sample SAMEA2620668) | marine metagenome | biome: marine biome (ENVO:00000447); feature: mesopelagic zone (ENVO:00000213); material: "saline water (ENVO:00002010), including plankton (ENVO:xxxxxxxx)" | depth 1000 m | reverse complement strand
AAAAATCTATTCAGGTGGCTTGGGATTCCTTTCAGGCTCACATCTTAGAAGTGCCTATGAACTGGGACAAAATTTGATTGGGATTGGTATCCTCTGGAAATACGGCTATTACGATCAGACGAGGCATCATGACCAAACACTTAAGCCGGAGTGGTACGAGAAGACCTACAGCTTCTTGGAGGATACAGGAATCAAGTTTCAGGTAACAGTTCATGATGTGCCAGTTTGGGTCAAGGCTTTCTATTTGGCTCCGGACACTTTCAAGTCTGCCCCCTTATTTCTTTTGAGCACAGACCTTCCTGAAAATGACTATCTCAGTCAGACCATCACTCATAAATTATATGACTCCGACACTGCGGCCAAGATTGCGCAATGTTTGCTTCTGGGTATCGGCGGAGCCAAATTGTTGGATATTCTCAATTTCAATCCGGATGTATACCATTTGAATGAAGCTCACGGAGTCAGTGCCGTATTTCATCTAATGAGAAAATTCGGTAGCAAGAAGGAAGTTCAAAAACGTCTGGTCTTCACCACGCATACCCCAGAGGAGGCCGGAAATGAAAAACACGATATTCATCTACTGAATAAAATGAGCTTTTTCAACGGATACTCTGTGGATGAAGTGAAAAAACTCACCGGTATGGAAGGTGATGTTTTCAATCACTCCTTGGCAGCACTTCGATTCGCCAGAAAAGCCAATGGAGTCTCCGAACTCCATGGAAAAGTCAGTAGGCAAATGTGGAAATCCTACAAAAACATTCCGGAAATCACCCACATCACCAATTCCCAAAACTTCAAATACTGGGCGGATAAGCAACTCTATCATTACATGGAGCAGGACGATGTGGCTCTTTTTGAAGACAGAAAACAGTATTTGAAGAAAAGAGCATTCGATATCGTAGCAGATCAGACAGGTAAACTCATGAACCCGAAAGTACTGACTATCGTTTGGGCCAGAAGATTTGCAAGCTATAAGAGAGCCGAATTGATCACCAGAGATATCCGCCGATTTGATGCATTGATGCGCAATTCGAAATATCCAATTCAGATAATCTGGGCAGGTAAACCTTATCCATTAGATTACAATGCCATTTCTGTTTTCAACCAGCTGGTTCATTTGAGCAAGCAATATCCTAATATGGCGGTGTGCACAGGCTATGAGTTGACTCTTAGCAAGCGTCTCAAACAGGCATCTGATATCTGGCTGAATAATCCACGAGTGCCGAGAGAAGCTTCCGGCACTTCAGGAATGACCGCATCCATGAATGGAGGAGTAAATCTTTCCACTTTTGACGGATGGATCTGTGAATTTGCAGAGCATGGGAAAAACAGCTTCATCGTTCCTCCTGCTAACTATGCATCCATGCATGTGGAAGAACAAGACGAATACGATTTGAATAAACTCTATGAAGTGCTGGAAAAAGAAATTCTTCCGCTTTATTACGATAATCCAGAAGGCTGGAGAGCTTTAGTTCAAAAAGGCATGAAAGATGTCATCGGCTTTTTTGAAAGTAATAGAATGGCAAAAGAATACTATGATTTGATGTACAAATCCTGATTCAAAAGATATTTAGACCATTAGGTAAAGCTCAAATCGGATAATTCGATTTGAGCTTTTATTTTGCCTCTATATTGTATGTAATGATGAAAAAAGCCCTACTCCTTCTGATCCTTTTACCAATTTTCACTTACGCTCAAGATGTAATGCCTCCACTTTTGCCCTGGAAAGGAAAATCGGAAGCCCTGATTGTAGCAAAAGATCATCCTTGGATCACTCCAGGAGAAGCAAGCGACTTGAAAGAATCTCCAACTTATGAAGTAACCTACCTTTGGATCAAAAAATTAGCTGACTCCAGTCCTTATCTCCAACTTAAAAGCCTGGGCAAAAGTGAACAGGGAAGAGATATTTGGATACTCATCGCTTCCAAAAATCAATTTTTTGACGGAGAAAGGTTAAAAAAGGAAGAGAAACCACTGATATTTTTCCACGGGGGAATCCATGCTGGAGAGATCGATGGAAAAGATGCAGGCATGATGTTGCTTCGGGATATCATCCATGGAGAAAAGGGTCACTTATTGGATCAGGCCAATATTCTTTTTATACCCATTCTCAATGTGGATGGGCATGAAAGAAGAAGTCCCTATGGCCGTGTCAATCAAAGAGGGCCGGTAGAAATGGGATGGAGAACCAATGCCAAAAACCTCAACCTCAATAGGGATTTTACCAAAATCGAAACTGCTGGAGTTAAGGCCGTCATAGAAGTGATCAATGAATATGAGCCGGACTTATATGTGGACGTGCATGTCACTGATGGAGCAGACTATCAATATGACATCACTTACGGTTTCGTAAAGACAGGAGGGTATTCTCCTGCTATCAGTCAGTTTTTAGCTAATACTTTTCAGAAAGAAGTCGATGCTGCTTTGAGTAGCAAGGGTCATATTCCAGGCCCTCTTCTATTCGCTGCGAATGGGGATGATTTTTCCTCCGGAAATGTAGCCTTTTCTTTCAGCCCCAGATTTTCTCACACATATGGTGATGCTCGTCATCTTCCTTCTATTTTGATAGAAAACCATTCTCTAAAGCCATTCAGACAACGGGTTTTGGGAACATATGTATTCATGGAACAAGCGATTTTGACCATGGCTAAGCATTATGACGCAGTTAAAAAAGCGGTTACCTTGGATCAAAATCAGGCAAAGGAATCCCTTGATGTGAAATTCAAATTTAGGGAGAACCCAGCCGACACCATGCAATTCAAAGGGATAGCGTCCAGAAAAGAAAAATCTACCCTTACTGGATCCGAATATGTGGTATGGGAAGGTAAGGCTATCACTCAGGAAGTTCCTACCCTTTTGATGGACGTACCTGTGCAAACCGTCCCTATTCCCAAAGCTTATTGGATTTCCTCAGAGTGGTCAGAGGTCATTGAAAAATTGCAGCTACACGGGATTGAAATGGAAATCTTGAGTGAGCCAAAAGATATCAGGCTAGAATACTCCAAAGTAATGGACTTTAAAATGGGAAGTCAGCCCTATGAAGGCTTAATGAGAGTACAGGAATTTTCTTCAGAAAAAATCTACCGAACGCAAACTTTCCTTTCAGGTTCGGCAAGAGTTAAAACTGACCAAGCTTTGGGGGAACTGGCAGTAATATTATTGGAAGAGGAATCCGTGGACAGCTTTTTTCAATGGGGGTATTTCAATTCCGTATTCAGCCAAACAGAATATATGGAGACTTACATCATGGAGCCTATGATTGCTCAAATGCTAGCAAAAGATCCAAAGCTCAAAACCGAATTTGAGACGAAAAAATCAGAAGACCCTGACTTCGCTAAAAATGCGAGAAGAATCTATCGTTGGTTTTATGAAAAGACCCCTTATTTTGATCAAAACTGGAAAGTGATTCCAGTTGGAAGAGAATGGTAAATGATATGAAATGCCAATTAGGAAAAAACTCACACAACTTGTCCCGAACTTGTTTCGGGAGGGGGATAATTATTCTGGGCATTCCTCCCTAAAGTCATCGGGATGACCTCTAAAAAACAAATTTTAACCAGATGAAAATAGAGCATATAGCCATTTGGGTAGAGAATCTGGAGAGTATGAAAAATTGGTATTGCCATTACCTGAGCCTTGAAGCAGGAGAGCTTTATTTCAATCCAAAAAAAGGGTTCAGTTCTTATTTTTTGAAATTCCCCAATGGTGCAAGACTGGAGCTGATGAATAGAAAAGATCTGGAAAGCAGAGCAGAAGGATCAAAAATACATTCAGGCTATGCCCATATAGCAATTTCTTTAGGCTCCAAGGAAAAGGTGGATGATATGACCCAATTTTTCAAATCTGAAGGCATTCCGATTTTGGATGGACCCAGAACTACAGGCGATGGATATTATGAGTCTGTAATATCAGATCCTGAAGGAAATTTATTGGAATTGACAGTTTAATTCAGGAAAATATCCAATTCTGGAAACCAGACAGTGAGTCCTCAGGTTATTGGAGTAGTTCTGGTACTTCAGGCTTTAATTGAGTACCTTCGCCGTTTAAAATTGCCCATCGATTTATGAGTCAATCCACTGCTTCTCAGGAAGAATTTATTGAAATTTTTGGTGCCCGAGAGCATAATCTGAAAAATCTGGATGTCAGAATTCCCCGCAACCAACTGGTGGTGGTGACAGGTCTGAGCGGAAGCGGAAAAAGCTCCCTCGCTTTTGACACGATTTATTCGGAAGGACAAAGAAGATATTTGGAGAGCTTTTCAGCTTATGCCCGATCTTTTTTGGGTGGGATGGAAAGACCCGATGTGGATAAGATCAATGGGCTTTCACCGGTAATTGCCATAGAGCAAAAAACCACCTCGAAAAATCCTCGCTCCACGGTAGGTACTGTTACCGAAATCTATGACTTCATGCGTTTGCTTTTTGCAAGAGCAGGAGAAGCTTTTTCCTATGAAACCGGGAAAAAGATGGTGAGACAAACCGAAGACCAGATTATCGAGCAACTTTTTTCAAAGTTTGGAGGAAAAAAACTCTACATCCTTGCTCCGGTAGTCAAAGGAAGGAAAGGGCATTACAGAGAGCTTTTTGAGCAAATCAGAAAAATGGGGTTCTCCAAAGTTCGGGTTGATGGTGTAGTGATGGATATGGTTCCCAAAATGCAGGTGGACCGTTATAAAATTCACGACATTGAAATTGTCATCGACCGTATTGTCGCTGATGAGTCCGATAGATTTAGAATCACTCAATCCCTCAAATCTGCCTTGCAACATGGCAAAGGGGTGATTATGATTCGGGATGAGGAGGGAGAAATCCACCATTTCTCTAAGTACTTGATGGATCCGGAAACAGGCCTTTCTTACGATGAGCCTGCCCCTAACACTTTTTCATTCAATAGTCCATATGGAGCCTGCCCTACCTGTAATGGATTGGGGATTACTGAGGAAATTACCAAAGAGAGCATCATTCCCGATCCCAGTCTGAGTATTACCAGAGGGGGAATTGCTCCTTTGGGCGAATACAGAGACATCTGGATATTTAAGAAAATTGAGGCGATCCTGAAGCATTACAAATGCAGCATGAGTACGCCTATAAATAAGCTACCTGAAAATGTGGTGGATGTCCTGCTCTACGGAGATAAGGTTGAAGTAGCTGTAGACTCGGTGAAATATCCGGGAACAAAGTGGCATACAACCTTTGAGGGAATTGTCAACTTCCTCCAAAAGTATCAGGAAGGCAGTTCTGAAAAAATTCAGGACTGGGTTTCAGAGTTTACCATCACTCAGACCTGTCCGGATTGTAATGGATATCGCCTGAAGAAAGAAGCACTACACTTTAAAATCGACGATACGCATATCGGAGAATTAGCACATAAAGACATTCGAGCTTTAGGAGATTGGTTTGAAGGCGTGGAAAGCCGAATGACTGAAAAGCAGCAGATCATCGGTCAGGAAGTGTTGAAAGAAATCAGAAAGAGGATAGGTTTTCTCCTAGATATTGGCTTGGATTATTTGACGCTCAACAGACCATTGAGAACGCTTTCCGGAGGAGAAGCTCAGCGAATACGTCTGGCAACCCAGATAGGTACTCAGCTTGTGGGAGTGCTTTACATTCTGGATGAACCCAGTATTGGTCTGCATCAGCGGGACAATGTCAAATTGATCAAAGCGCTACAAAGCCTAAGAGATCTTGGTAATTCGGTGCTGGTGGTGGAGCATGATAAAGACATGATGCTCGAATCCGATTTTGTGTTGGATATGGGACCGGGAGCAGGAAGACATGGCGGACATATTGTTGCATCAGGCAAGCCCGAGGAAATTCTGAAGCAAGGGGGAGTAACTGCCGATTATCTGAAAGGGAAACTTGGGCTACCAATTCCCAAAGAGCGCAAAAAAGGAAAAGGCGAAAGCTTAATCCTCAAAGGTGCAAGTGGAAATAATCTGAAGAATGTAGATTTAGAAATTCCACTGGGCACTCTGACTTTGATCACCGGCGTTTCGGGATCAGGGAAAAGTACATTGATTCATGAGACATTGTACCCCATTTTGAGGCAACATATTTATGGATCCAAAAAAGACCCCATGCCTTATGAAAGCTTCAAAGGCTTGGAGCATCTGGATAAAGTAATTGAGGTGGATCAGTCTCCGATTGGTAGAACACCAAGATCAAACCCCGCCACGTACACGGGAGTATTTTCAGATATCAGAACACTTTTCACAGAACTCCCAGAAGCTAAAATCAGGGGATACAAACCGGGAAGATTTTCCTTCAATGTCAAAGGAGGAAGATGTGAGGACTGTGAAGGTGCCGGAATGAAATTGATTGAGATGGACTTCTTACCTGATGTCCATATCCCATGCGAAACTTGCAAAGGAAAGCGCTATAATCGGGAAACTTTGGAAGTAAGATTTAAAGGAAAATCCATTTCCGATGTTTTGGATATGACGGTAGAGCAGGCAGTGGAATTTTTCCATAACCAACCAAAAATCCTAAGAAAGATCAAGACTTTGAATGATGTGGGTTTAGGTTACATCACGCTTGGACAGCACGCTACTACTCTATCCGGAGGTGAAGCGCAGCGGGTGAAATTGGCAACTGAGCTTTCCAAAAAAGACACTGGAAAAACCTTCTATATTCTGGATGAACCTACTACGGGACTGCACTTTCAGGATATTGAGATGCTGATGAAAGTTTTGCAAAAGCTGGTAGATAAAGGCAATACAGTATTGATTATTGAACACAATCTGGATGTCATCAAAGTAGCTGATTATGTGGTGGATTTGGGACCTGAAGGAGGAAACAAAGGGGGGACTATAATCGCAAAAGGCACACCTGAGCAGATTGCGAAGAATGCTAAAAGCCATACAGGCAAGTTTCTTAAAATTGAATTAAATAGCTGATTCAGGGCCAAATCAGTGCTATATTCCTTTTATCACAATCCACTGATTCCTTTTCATAGCTTCAGTATATTTGAGGTTCTATGAATAGAATTCGTCTATACTGGTTGCTACAAATTCTGGGCTGGGGAAGCATTGCATTTGTCCAGATACTTTTTGCATCCCTTTCCTCCACCGGAATCAATCAAGTTCAGGTTTGGGGCTTTATTGTTCTTGCGGTATTTTACCTGCTCTCAACCCATTTTATTCGCTACATAATCAAGACATACGATTGGTTCAAGTTGAGCATTCCTCAACTTTTACTTCAGTCGGTCCTGGCCATGTTGGCTTTGAGTTTAGTCAATGTGGTTGTACAGATTTTAATCAACATTGCTTTTGGGATTTTAAACCCCCAGAATGATTTTCAGCTGCTGGTTATTTCAGCCAACCTCTTTATAGCTTTTCTTTTTTACGCTATGTGGTTTTTGCTGTATTTCCTTTTTCACTTTCTGGACAACTACAACAATACCCTAAAATATGAGGCGAAAATCAACCAAATCCGCCTCAACCATCTGAAAAGCCAGCTCAATCCACATTTTATTTTCAACGCTTTGAACAGCGTGAGAGCTTTGGTGGATGAGGATCCAGATAAAGCTAAAAATGCGATCACGAGAATTTCGAATATACTTCGCTTCTCACTGATGATGGATAAAAAACAGACCATTGACTTTGAGGACGAGCTGAATACAGTAAAAGATTATCTCATGCTGGAATCCATCCGATTTGAAGAAAGACTACAGGTAGAATATCAAATCGAAGATGAGGCTTTCAATTACAAAATCCCCCCTATGATGCTTCAGACCATTGTGGAAAATGCCATCAAGCATGGAATTTCTAATTTGGTGAAGGGGGGTATTATTGAGATCAAATGCCGGGAAGGACTGGAGGATGATTTGTATATCCAAGTTAAAAACAGCGGCTATCTCAAAACTCCTCCGAGCTTGAAGCCCAAAGCCGATGGAGGCCATGGTTTGAGTAATACGGTACAAAGGCTTAAGTTAATTTATGGGGATAAAGCTAGGTTCCGTATATTCAATTCCGGGAATCAATTTGTTATCACCGAAATCAAAATCCCCAAACAAAGAGTAACTTTAGAACAATAAACTGAAAAAATATGCGAGCCATAGTTATTGATGACGAAAGATTGGCAAGAAAAGAGCTGATCAACTTATTAAATCAGCTGGAAACCGTCGAAGTAGTCGGAGAAGCAGTGAATGTGGAGGATGCCAAGGAGAAGATAGATCAACTCAATCCCGATGTGATTTTTCTGGATATTCAAATGCCGGAGAAAACAGGTTTCGATTTGTTGGAGGAGCTGGACAATGTTCCTCACGTAATTTTCACCACAGCTTATGACGAATATGCACTGAAGGCATTCCAGGTAAATGCTTTGGATTATTTGCTGAAGCCTATCGAGCCCAAAAGATTAGAAGAAGCTATTCAGAGACTTTCAGGCAAGATTGAAAATCAAATCAAGCGTGAAGAAGAAGCTGCTTCGACTAATAATAAAAAATTGACCTTGGATGATCAGGTATTTGTCAAAGATGGAGACAGATGCTGGTTTGTTAGGTTGTCCAATGTAAGGCTATTCGAATCCGACGGAAATTATATTAAAGTCTACTTCGATAATTTCAAGCCAATGATCCATAAGTCCCTGAATGCCTTGGATGAAAGACTGGATGAGAAGTCCTTTTTCCGTGCCAGCAGAAAGCATATTATCAACTTAGGTTGGGTCGAAGGTATAGAACCTTGGTTTAATGGAGGCTTGGTTGTCACACTAAAAGGAGGAGACAGAATTGAGGTAAGTCGCAGACAGGCAGCACGATTCAAGGAAATGATGAGCTTATAACTTTCATAACCAAAAAAAAGCATTTGATTTCCCGAATTAAATTCTGTAATTAGTGGAAAAGTAATTTTATATCGCTTTTTTAACCCGATACATCCACTAAAACGCATTATCTGCCAAACCCATGAAAGAAGAGCGGATTTTAATAGTCGAAGACGACCCAAGTATTGCAGAGAATATTCAGGAAATCTTAGAGCTCCTTGGCTATGTCAATATAGACATTGCCAACTCGGCCAATCAGTGTATCAAGGTCATCAAAAAATATCGTCCGGATTTGATATTTATGGATATCAAATTGAAGGGTGATAAAGATGGAATTGAACTGGGGGAAATTGTAAAGCAGATGGTGGATGCACCTTTGGTGTTTGTGACATCTTACTCAGATCCTACCATCATTGAGCGTGCAAAAAGAATTGCCCCTGCAGGGTTTATTGTAAAGCCTTTCAACACCAATGATATCCACGCTATCGTGGAAATCGTGCTTTATAATAAAAGAACCAAGCCTGCTACGGAAACAGCTGCCGTAGTTGCTCCAAAAGAAAGCCCTTATTTGGTCACCGATGCGGTATTTATCAAAGCAGACAATGCTTTTGAAAGAGTGCCGTACGATGAGATTTACTATGTAGAGGCAAATGGAAATATGGTGACTATTTTCACTAAAAATAGAGATTATAGCATCCGCAAGTCCATGAAAGAAATTGAGGAAATTTTACCTTCCCAGTTTTTCCTACGGGTTCAGAAGTCTTTCATCGTTCATTTGGGACAAATTGAAAGCTTTAATACCAAAGAAATTACTCTGAAGAAAGGATCGGTAGTACAAGTTGGAAGACAATATTACAATAGCTTCTTAGCCAAGTTGAATACAATTACGGAAAGTTAAGTTTACACCCACCGACCAATTTTTAAAAATCCTGCTTCCAAAGAGGCAGGATTTTTTTGTACCCTCCAAGGGTTTTAAATCCCTTGGAGGGTTTATTATCATCAAGTAATAAATCGTAAAAGATTTTAATAATCCAGGAAAATGATCCCCTTTTGATTTGATAAAATCAGAAGCAAAATCAATGATATTATCAATATCCAAAGGTTAATTGGGGAAACAAATGATCTTATAATTCAGTATATTTAGCTATGGATTATCAAAAATATATCGAAATCAGAGCAGATAGGAGGTTTGGAAGGCCTTGTATTAAAGGAACCCGAATTTCTGTTTATGATGTACTAAACTGGTTATCCAATGGAATGTCAAAGGAGGAAATTCTTGCTGATTTTGAAGAGTTAAATGAAGAAATGATACATGCGTGTTTAGCTTTTGCAGCAGATAAAGAACATAAACTTCAGTTCACCACTTGAAACTACTTTTTGATCAGAACATATCATCTAAGATTGTTAGACTTTTAGAGGAAAAATTTCCAGGTTCCACACATGTTCTTTTTGAAGGGTTAGAGAATGCTCCAGACTTGAAAATCTTTAATTTTGCAAAGAAAAATGGATATGCAATTGTCACCTTCGATTCAGACTTTGTTGATTTGAGTCTAGTAAAAGACTCTCCACCCAAAATTATTTGGCTCAGATCTGGTAATTTGACAACCACTAATATTTCCAGACTTCTTTTAAACAATTCCAGTAACGTTCAACATTTTTTGGAATCCAAAGAAAAATCGATTTTGGAAATAAATCGATAAAATTCAGTGAACTAAAAACAACCCCTCAGAAAGAATTTATTGTTCTAAGTAAAAGAATGCAGAGCAGGGAATAATCGGAAAAAATATTTTATAAAATGGATATCCGATTCCATTAAATTTAGATTTTTAGCAAGCAGTATCATTTTCGATTCCACCTTCTCATACCGCAAAATGAAAATTCCTGTTTTTAAACTGAAGGAAGATTACTTGCAGAGTAATAAAACCTCCTCAAACAATCTTCAATTAGTATACTAAGCTTTCTTTTTTGTATAATTAAAGAACGGTCAGTTTTTAAAAGAGCTTCCCATTCTTTCGCAGGAAAATGAATTGGCTATAAATGTTAATGCATGAAAAGACTTAGAATAAAAGAGAGTATTAAATTTTTTCTTGAACGCCAGTTTGTCAAAGGAGCTTACGTTCAATTGCTGTATGTAGCATTATTGATTGGATTGATATCACTAATTGGGGGGCTGCTTGTCTTGCCATCAGGAGAACCCACAGGGAATCTTGGAGAAGCGGTTTGGTGGGCCTTTTTACGATTGTCTGATCCTGGATATCTAGGGGATGATGAGGGCAACTGGAGACGCTTTGTATCGACAATACTTACGGTGCTAGGATACGTGGTATTCTTGGGTTCGATGGTGGCCATTATTACCACTTGGATGAATACCAAAATCCGAAGCCTGGAACAAGGTTTTACGCCGGTTGCTGCAAAGAATCACATCTTGATTTTAGGCTGGAACTCCAAGACAAGCTATACTGTAGGAGAAATTATTCAGTCTGTTGGCAGATTAAGAAGATTTTTGAAGTTTTATGGAGCCAGAAGACTGAACTTGATCATTCTTGCAGAAGATGTGACACCAGAGCATGTTCAGGAACTTCGAAGCAATCCTCTGATTGGAAAAGCTGCTGATGACATAGTACTTCGCTCCGGGATACCCATTGACCCTGAAGACCTCAAACGAGTCGACAGTCTCAATGCGGCTGCTATCATTATTCCAAGCTCTTCCTATACAGATCAAGAACTAGTTACCCCTGATGTAGAAACTATTAAAACTTTATTGTCACTCAATGCCGCCGCAGAGGAATCTTCCGGAAATCAAAATTTCCCTTATGTGGTGGCTGAAATCCAAGATGACAATAAAATAGACGCCGCCTATCGGGCCTACTCCGGACCGATGGAGGTAATTGGGAGCAACACCATTATCAGCAGGCTGATTGCTCAAAACATACGACTTCAAGGCTTATCTGTGGTATACAATGAGCTTTTAAGTCATAGTGTACACAACAATCTATATTGCAGAGAATACCCTGAAGTCAAGGGGAAAACAATTCATGATCTCAGGTCGGCATTTCCAAAGGCTGTCATCTTAGGTCTTGTGAGGCATAATGGAGAGGAACCTACTCCCATGCTCAATGTAGCACCGGAATTTGTACTGGAAGAAAATGACAGGCTGGTGCTTATGGCCAGAAGTTCCTCGGATATTGAACTGAAAACCAATATAGCCAACAATCCAGAGCCCCCTATTCAGATCAAAGAAAAGTTGAAAGTAGAAGAGCAGTCAGGAGTTGTAAAAATCCTGATATTGGGATGGAATTTCCACATTCCAGCTTTGGTTCGGGAGCTGAGCACCTATGAAGATGAGTACTATGATATTACCATCGTGGCAGTTTATCCCAAAGAAAAAAGAGAGGCTAGACTGGAAAAAATAAAAAGCATTTCAGAGCGGATAAGAATTCAGCATCTAGAAGAAGACTTTGTCAACGATAACATCCTGCAAAAGATTGATATTTCTGCATTCGATAATATTATCTTGGTCAGTAGTGGGAGAATTCTAGAAAAAGAAGAAGCCGATGCCCGAACCATTGTGGGCTATGTCTTGCTGGAAGAACTTCTAGAAAAACTCGATAAAAAGCCCAATGTCCTATTAGAACTTTCAGATCCGCACAATGAGACCTTATTGAGGAAATACAAGGCAGAAGTGATTATTAGCCCTTTAATCCTAAGTAATCTCTTAGCTGGTACTGCTTTGCAAAGAGAGGTAAACAGCATTTTTAAAGAGCTATTTACTGCGGGAGGAGCAGAAATCATTTTCAGAAGCATACAAGAATATGGCTTGAATCCTGGGCAGATTCCTTTTAGACAATTAGAAGACAAGGCATCTGAATTTGGAGAAATTGCTCTGGGAATATATAAGCCCAATTCCTTAAAAAAGGAGCAGCAACTGATTCTCAATCCTGAAAAAAATAGAAATCTAGAGATCAGTTCTGAGGTATTATTGGTGGTTTTGACGAC
>TARA_R100000365_G_scaffold3487_1_pt1 | contig 12829 bp, 11 predicted proteins | sample TARA_R100000365 | Tara Oceans TARA_R100000365 (sample SAMEA2620668) | marine metagenome | biome: marine biome (ENVO:00000447); feature: mesopelagic zone (ENVO:00000213); material: "saline water (ENVO:00002010), including plankton (ENVO:xxxxxxxx)" | depth 1000 m | reverse complement strand
TGGCGAAACCACCCTCATCCGTCCCCGGGTCGCGCCCCAGCCCCAAGAGCAACTCGAGTTGGGCCTCGGATACGCAAGATCCCGCGGCGATTCTGCCTACGGCCAGCGCTGGCAACCCACTCCATAGCTGTACTTCCTCGACACGTTGTGAACGTGTGAGGTAGGCGAGGACCTCCGTGGAGGATGTGGGTTACCACACTCACGTCCCGAACCACGGAGGTCTTCGTGACTCACGCTAACGCGCCTTTGACGCCGGAGGGGCGTCGTCGTCTTGCTGTTCTTGTCGTCGATCGGGGTTGGTCGCTGCGCCGCGTAGCGGAACGGTTCCAGTGCTCGCCTGCGACGGCGAAGCGGTGGGTCGGCCGGTACCGGGCCGGGCTGCCGCTGAGCGACCGCAGTTCGAGACCGCACTCGTCGCCGAACCGGCTGTCGCGGAAGACCGAGCATCGGATCGTCTCGCTTCGGTTCACCCGCCGGTGGGGTCCGCACCGGATCGCCTACCACCTCCGGCTGCACCGCTCCACGGTCGGTCGAGTGCTGGCCAGGTACGGGATTCCGAAGCTGGCGAACACCGCCTGGAAAGTGAAACAACTCCACGGCGGAATACTGGAATGGACATCACCACTCGGGGATGTCTACTCGGATACGCCTTCGGCACCGACGGTTCATTTCAGGCCGGTCGATGACGATCCACCCGCGCCGTTCTGAGCTTCCCGCGGTATGACGATTCATCCGCGCCATGACGATCCACCCGCGCTACTTTGAGCCGTGCCGATGCCGGCGAATCCGTGCAGATCAGCAGCCATGGCCGGAGTGTGCGCTACACCGGAGCCGCTCCCACCAAACCAGCGACGACCGCTCGGACGGCGGGCCGAAGATCGTCAGCGCGAACCACCACACCCACCTCGAGCGGATCTAGGTCTTCGATGACGCGGGCGACGACGTCGTGGCGGGCGTATTCTTCGGCGACGCTCTGGGATGTGATCGCCATGCCGCGACGGGCAGCGACGAAGACGTACATCTCCTCGACCGTGCGATTCGCGGGCCCCACGACGGGGCCAAGCGGAGCATCCGGTGGACGAGGGAGTGCGAGCCAGAGTTCGCGATAGCCGTCGGGGGCGTCTTCGAGACCTGGATCGAGAATCGGCTCGCCGCCGAGATCGTCCAGAGTGACAGAGCGCTTGTTCGCGAGACGGTGATCGATGGGAAGGAGCGCGACCCGGGGAACGAGCACGAGACCGAACGTCTCGCAGCCGGAAATCACAGACCCTCGGGGGTACTGGTGGATGATCACGTCGGCCGCGCCACCGATAAGCGCCTCGTGCTCGTGGCCCCAAACGAGCTGCGTGACCGAGACCTCGATGCTCGACTCGTTCGTCGAGGCCGCGAGCGCCGCGGAGACCAGACGTCGCGGAGTGCCGGGAGAGAAGCCGACGACCACGGTAACGCGATCGCCCTCGCCGCTGACCCGACGGGCCCGGGCTTCGAGGCGTCCCGCCGCAGCGAGCAGGTCGACGGCGTCGGCGTAGAGCGACGAGCCCGCAGCGGTCGGGACAACCCCGACGCCGGATTGCTGCTTGTTGCGATGGATGAGCACGCATCCCAGGTCGCGTTCGAGGCGGGCGATGCTCTGGCTGAGGGCAGGCTGCGACATCCGCAGGCCCGCTGCCGCGGCGGTGAACGAACGCGCATCGAGCACAGTGACGAAGCGACGCAACTGTTCGAGCTCAATCATTTCGGCCTCGTAAAAAGTCGCCCGTCGCGCTACCCGCCCGTAACACGATCAGCCCGCAGATCCGCGGTTATCCATTCAGCTTATGACATCAGTGGCGGGGGCTATTGGCGACCGCGCGCGACACCTGCCTACATTTCACTGCACCTATCCCTCAGCTCCCTCACTTTCTGGAGTCACCCATGACGCTCCGCAGCACCCGAATCGCAGCCGCCCTCGCGGTCCCCGCTCTCATCCTGACTGCCGCCGGCTGCTCGTCGTCGAGCGGCAGCACCCCCGACGAGACCACCGCCGCCGTCACCGAGATCACGTTCCAGCTCGACTGGGTGAAGAACAACCAGTTCGCCGGATTCTTCGTTGCTGACGCCGACGGGTATTACGCCGATGAGAACCTGTCGGTCGACTTCCTCGACGGCGGCGACGTGGCATCCACGGCCGCCGTCATCGCCGGTGGTGGCGCTGACATGGGCATCGTCTCGAACATGGCCCGCTTCGCCGACGCGGTCGCGACGGGCGCCGACCTCGTCGTCGTGGGAGCGCTATACCAGACCTCCCCCGCGGGCCTCATGACCCTGCCCGATCTGACCATCTCGAGCATCGACGACCTCGAGGGCCTGCGCATCGGCACCGACGAGGCCGGCTCCGCCGACATCGACACCCTGTTCACCGTCAACGGACTCGAGCCCAACTGGGAAGTCGTGCGCGTCGGCTGGGACGCCGCACCGCTGTTCGAAGACCAGATCGACGCGTACTACGCGTACCTGACGAGCCAGCCGGTCAGCTACGAACTCGAGGGCACCGACGTCAACACAGTGTCATTCGCCGAGCTCGGCTATGACGACTACGCCGCCCTCATCGTCACCACCCGCGAGTTCCTCGACGCCAACCCCGAGGCCGTCGCCGGCTTCATGACCGCCTCGCAGGCCGGCTGGGAAGCCGCGATCGCCGACCCCGAAGCTGCGATCGCGCTGACCCTCAGCGACTACGGCGCAGACCTGGGCCTGGACGAGGCATCCGAACTCGCCGCCTTCGACGCCGCGATCCCGTTCATCCAGAGCGACTACACCGACACCAACGGCCTGTTCGCCATCGACCTCGACCGCATCTCGGGCTCGATCTACGACACGCTGACCGCCTCGGGCCGCACCGACCTGCCGGACGTCGACGCCGCGTTCGACGCGACCATCGTCACGGCGAACTGACCGGCACCCCCAGGAAGTACCCGAAACAGCACCACCCCGCGGGGTGCGTGTCGGCTCCCGCTCCCCCGTAACGGCCGACACGCACCCTGCATCTCCTCTTCGAGAGGCCCTCACCATGACCACACCCGCGACAGCTACGGCACCGGCAGAGATCAGTCTTACCGGCATCCGAAAGACCTTCCGCACCCGCAAGGGCACGGTGACGGCACTTGATGACTTCACTCTGCAGGTGTCCGGCGGGGAGTTCGTCGCTATCCTCGGGCCCTCCGGCTGCGGCAAGTCCACAGCCCTGCGCATGGCTGCGGGGCTCGATGTTCCGGATGCTGGGGCTGTCACCGTCGACTCCGGATCTCCCGCCGAGCTGGGCGGCGCGGGCAAGCTCGGTGTCGCCTTCCAGGACAACGCCCTGCTCCCCTGGCTTTCGGTGCGCAAGAACATCGCACTCCCCTACAAGGCCACCGGCACCGCCGTCGACCGCGCCCGCGTCGACGCGCTCATCGACCTCGTCGGTCTCTCTTCCTTCGCTGATGCCCGTCCCGGTCGGCTTTCCGGCGGCATGCGCCAGCGCGTCTCCATCGCCCGCTCCCTCGTCCTCTCCCCCCGCGTTCTGCTGCTCGATGAGCCGTTCGGTGCCCTCGACGCCGTCACGCGTCACCGCCTGAATGTCGAGCTCGCTCGTATCCTCGATGCCGAGCGCTCCACGACGCTGCTGGTGACGCACTCCGTCGAAGAGGCGCTCTTCCTCGCCGACCGGGTGGTCGTCATGACCGGTCGCCCCGGCAAGGTCAAACAAGAGCTCGTCGTCCCGTTCCCGCGACACCGCACCAAAGACGTGCTCGTCGACCCCGAGTTCCTGCGCCTCTCGGCCGATCTCACCGAAGCCCTCGACCACGACGCATGACCAGTTCTCGCACCTCCCGCGCCCTGCTGGGTTTTCTGGGCGTCGCCATCCTGCTGGTCGCCTGGCAGATCCTCGGCGCCACCCAGACACTCGGGCGGACGCTCCCGAGCTTCACCGAGGTGCTCGCCGTCTTCGGTGAGCGCGGTGAGATCCTGTGGCGGACCGCCACCGCGACGGGCGCACGAGCGCTGGTGGGTGGGCTGATCGGTCTTGCGAGCGGACTCGTGCTCGCGGCCCTGACTGCCTGGTGGCCACGCAGGAGCCGGACTGTCGTCCGCACGGCCGTGCTCATCAACGCCATCCCGATCGTCGCGATCGGCCCCGTGCTGATGAGCCTCGACGGCCGCGAGTTCATCCCCGAGATCTTCGCCGCCCTGTCGGTGCTGTTCTCCACCGTCATCACCGCCACGGCCGGCTTCCGCGCGGCCTCCGAGGGGAGCCGGGACCTCTTACGCGTGTTCCGCACCTCACGCTGGAAGCGATTCCTGCACCTCGACCTGCCGGCCTCGGTCCCCACTCTCGCCGACGCGCTGCGCCTCGCCGTCCCGGCCGCCATGCTCGGTGCTCTGCTCGGCGAGTGGTTCGGTGCCGACCGAGGGCTCGGCGTCGTCATGGTCTCGTCGATGCGCAACATCCAGTACCCGCAGCTGTGGGCCGCAGCGCTCATCGCCGTACTGATGTCGCTCGTGGTCTATTCGATCGCGGGCCTGCTGGAGCGCCTCGCCTCGGCGCGATTCGGGCGCACCGGCGACGTCTCGACAGAGGTCCCACACCTGGGCCGCGCCGCCAGCATCATCACGAGCATTGCCGTCCCTGCGACCCTCGTCGTGGCGTGGCAGCTGTGGATCTTGCTGGCCGATGTGCCGCTCATCGTCGCTCCCCCGCCGGGTGATGTCGCTGTGGCGCTGATCTCGAACCCAGGCGAGTATCTGGTCGCGGCATCCGTGACCGTCGGGCTCGCACTCGGCGGTGTCGCCACGGGCGCCCTGCTCGGCATCCTGCTGGCGATCGTCGTCTCGCTCGCGCAGTGGCTCGCCGCCCTGCTGTCGCCGCTGGCGCTGCTGATCCCGACCGTGCCGATCGTGGTGTTCATCCCGATTGTGGGGAGCTTCTTCGGCTACGGGGTGACGGCCGTGTTCGTCTCATGCGTACTGATGGCATTCTTCCCCATCTACGTCCTCGCCCTCTCGGGTTTGCAGACCCGGCCCGCCGGCAGCGACGACCTGTTCACCGTGTACCGCACGGGACGGTTCCGCCGTCTGGCGTACCTCGCGCTTCCGGCATCCGTGCCCTCGCTCGCGCTCGCACTGCGCCTGGCCGCCGCCAACGCGATCCTGATCGCCATCAGCGCGGAATGGCTCATGGGGCAGGGCGGTCTCGGGCGCCTGCTCAGCGAGAAGCGTGTCGTGCTCGACACCGCCGGGTCGTGGGCGGCGGTCGTTGTCGCGATCATCGTGTCGATCGCGGTGTACATCGGCGCCGAGCGGGCCGAAGCTGCCCTGGTTCGGAGGTGGCGATCGTGAGCAGATCACTGATCGACCTGCCCAAGGTCCACGTCCACGCACACCTGGACGGGAGCTACCCGCTGGACGCCGTGCAACTCGTCGCCGCGCGACACGATGCCGGGTTCGAAGTGCCCGAGTCGTTCGCGACCGTCTGGGACTTCTTCGACGCGTACGGAACGGTTCCCGCGCTGGTTCGCGACTTCGACGACCTGCGTGCACTCTGCCGCGCACTGGTGCTCGCCGACGCGGCTCTCGGCGTGCGGTATCTCGAACCCGCCATCGAGCCGCAGCTGTATGCGCCGCGGCTGGGGTCGTTGGAGCAGGTCACCGGCGTGATCGTCGACGCGCTGCAGGAAGCCGCGGCCGAAGCCGAGATCGAGGTCGGCGCGAACCTCACGGTGAACACCGACCAGGACGAGCAGCTCGCCCAGCAGCTGGCGAGAGTGGCGGCATCCTTCGCCGGGCGTGGGGTGACCGCCCTCGGCACCGCCGGGTTCATCGAGCCCGCGGGCCTCAAGCGCTTCGCGACCGCCGCCGACATCGGCCGCGATGCGGGGCTGCAGATCGTCTCACACGCGGGGCAAACCGGCGGGCCGGACAGCATCCGCGAGGCGCTCAACGATCTGGGGGCCACGCGGATCTCCCACGGCGTCATGGCCGTACGAGACGCCGAGCTGGTCGCGCGCCTGGCGGACGAGCGGATCGTGCTCGACGTCTGCCCAGTATCGAACGTACGACTCGGCGTCAGCGCGTCGCTCGAGTTGCACGAGGCGCGAAAGCTCGTCGCCGCCGGCGTCCGCGTGACGCTCAACGCCGACGACTCACTGTGGTTCGGCAACTCCGTGCTCGATCAGTACCGCATCGCACGAGAGGTCTGGGGCATGGACGACGCGGCCCTCGCCGAGATCTCCCGGGCCGGGCTGCTGGTGCCGGGGATGAGCGAGCGCACCCGCTCGGAGTACGAGGTCTCGTTGGCCGCGTGGTTCACCGCCGCACCGGGCTGATCGGCCTGTCGACCGCCATCCACCCCCACGCGAACGGAGACCTTATGACCACCTCACCGACCCCCAAGAACATCCTGCTCGGCGCCTTCGAGATCAACGGCGTCAACCTCACCAGCCAGGGCCTGTGGGCCCACCCCGACCAGCAGACCGTGCGCTACACCGAGCTGTCGTACTGGCTTGAGGTCGCCAAGATCCTCGACGAGGGCGGGTTCGACTTCCTGTTCTTCGCCGACTCGTACGGCTACCCGCACATGAACGGCGAGACGCCCGACGTCGCGTTCGAGCAGGGTGCCGAGATCCCCAAGAACGACCCCATGCTCATGATCCCGGCCCTCGCGGCAGCGACCTCGCGACTGAACTTCGCCGTGACGACATCCACCACCTACGAAGCGCCGTACGCGAACGCGCGACGGTTCGCGACGCTCGACCACCTCACGCAGGGCCGCATCGCGTGGAACGTCGTGACCACCACCGCGACGGTCGTGAAGGAGCTGTTCGGCAGCGAGCGCCTTGTGCCCCACGACGAGCGCTACGCGATCGCCGAGGAGTACCTGCAGCTGAGCTACCAGCTGCTCGAGGGCTCGTGGGAAGACGACGCCGTCCGCGCCGACAAGCACGCGCGCGTGTACGCCGATGCGTGGAAGGTGCACAAGGTGCACCACCACGGCACCTATTTCCAGGTCGACGGCTACTTCAACTCCGAACCGTCCCCCCAGCGCACGCCCGTGATCTTCCAGGCCGGGGCCTCGAGCGCGGGCATGGAGTTCGCGGCGCGCAATGCGGAGGTCGTGTTCCTGCAGGGCCGGGATGCGGCATCCGTCGCCGCACAGGTGACGAAGCTGCGCGAGCTCGTGGCCGCGGCCGGACGCGACCCGCAGTCGGTCAAGGCCGTCGTCGGGCTCTCGGCCATCGTGGGCACCGATCGCGAGGATGCTCAGCACCGCCTCGACGAGTACACGTCCTACGTGAACACCGACGCCGCGCGCGTGTACTTCGCGCAGATGACCGGCATCGACCTGGCATCCCTCGACCCCGACCTCGACGTCTCGACCCTCAGCACCGAGCAGAGCCGCACCCAGCTCGCGCGGTTCAACGGCCGCACCGCGGCCGAGGCGTTCGACGAGTTCGCCAAGCGCGGCATGCGCGAGTTCATCCTGCTCGGGGACGGTGAGGACATCGCCGAGCAGATGATCACCCTGGTCCAAGAGACCGGTGTCGACGGGTTCAACTACACCCCGTTCGTCAGCCCGGGGTCGTATCGTGAGTTCGTCGCCGAGGTCGTTCCCGCGCTCCGCGCACGCGGGGCTGTCGCCCCGACGGGAACCGGCGCAGGCGAAACCTTCCGCGAGCGGCTCATAGGGTCGCCGCGTCTGGCACTCGACCACCCCGGTGCGCGATACAACCGGCGTCACCCCTCGCACAATCAGCACTGACCGGCCCGAGCGATCAGGAGGATTCCCATGGCCTACGTTCCCGACTTCCCCCAGCCCTACGTCGCGCCGAAGTCCCGATACGACAACGCGCGGTATCGGCGCACGGGGCGCAGCGGCCTGAAGCTGCCCGAGATCTCGCTGGGGCTCTGGCAGAACTTCGGCGGCACGGGCGTGTTCGAGACGCAGCGCACGATCGTGCGCCACGCGTTCGACCGGGGAGTCACGCACTTCGACCTCGCCAACAACTACGGGCCGCCCTACGGCAGCGCCGAAGAGGGGTTCGGGCAGATCCTGAAAAAGGACCTCGCGCGCCACCGCGATGAGATCGTCATCTCGACCAAGGCCGGCTACGACATGTGGGCGGGACCGTACGGCGAGTGGGGATCGCGCAAGCACATGCTGGCCTCGCTCGACCAGTCGCTGGAGCGCATGGGCGTCGACTACGTCGACATCTTCTACTCGCACCGCGCCGACCCCGAGACCCCGCTCGAAGAGACCATGGGGGCCCTGCACACCGCGGTCACCTCGGGCCGCGCGCTCTACGCGGGGATCTCCTCGTACTCCCCCGAGCGCACGCGTCGGGCGGCGGAGATCCTCGCCGACCTCGGCACGCCGCTGCTGATCCACCAGCCCTCGTATTCCATGGTCAACCGCTGGGTCGAGACCGAACTGCTGGGCACCCTCGACGAGCTCGGCGTGGGCTGCATCGCCTTCTCGCCGTTGGCGCAGGGCCTGCTGACAGACCGGTACCTGACGGAGGTCCCCGAAGGATCGCGCGCATCGCGCCCGGGATCGATGTCGTCGACACCGCTCGATGAGAGTGTGCGGGAGCGACTGCGAGCCTTGAATGACATCGCCGCCGGACGCGGGCAGAGCCTCGCCCAGCTCGCGTTGTCGTGGGTGCTGCGAGACTCGCGCGTGACATCCGCGCTGGTAGGGGCATCCAGCGTCGCGCAGCTGTCGACCAACCTCGACGCCCTGCAGGCCGCGCCGCTGACCGAAGCCGAGCTCTCGGCGATCGACGAGCATGCGACCGAAATGGGGATCAACCTCTGGGCTGGGTCGTCCGCGGTGCGGTAGCAACGAGCTCGCTTACGAATTCGCCAGCCAACACCCGTGCAATTCGGGCTTGTGACTGAAGAATCCGGCGCGAACCAGAACGAGTCCTTCGACGCGAGCGCGAACCCGTTCGATGCCCTGATGCAGGGAGATCGTGAAGGTGACGGGACTCGCGCGGTCGACGATCGACGGCCACCTGGGCGTTCTGCTCGAGAACGGCCTCATCGAGGACGGCGGTCTCGGCGGGAGCAATCTCCGGGGCCGTCCCGCGCAGGTCTTCAAGGTCAGTGCGGCCAGGGGCGTCGTACTGGTGGCCGATGTCTCGATCGAGGTGACCCGCCTGGCGCTGACCACCCTGGACAAGGTGGTGGTCGAGCGGCGCGACATCGACATGCACGTCGAGGTGGACCCCACGGTGCTGCTCGGCGCCATCTGCGACGCCTTCGCCGAGATGCTCCATGCGAACTCGCTCGCCGCGGACGATGCCCTGGCGATATCCGTCGGACTCCCCGGGCCGGTGGACTCGCATCTCGGCTTCGCCGTCCGCCCTCCGCTCATGCCGGGGTGGGACGGCTTCAGCGTCTGCAAGTTCATGGCGGAACGCATCGTCTGCGACGTCATCGTCGACAACGACGTCAACCTCATGGCGCTGGGCGAGGCACGCGCGTACGGCGGCGCCCACCTCCCTCTGTTGATGATCAACATCAGCACGGGAGTCGGCGCCGGTTTCGTCAGCGAGAGCGGCCTGCTGCTGCACGGGGCGGATGGTGCGGCCGCTGACATCGGGCACATCCAGATGCGCGACATGAGCGACGTGCTCTGCAGCTGCGGGAACCGCGGGTGCCTCGAGGCGATCGCGTCGGTCGGCGCCATGGCAGGTCGCGTGTCGAAGGCGCTCGGCACTCCCGTCGCGTCGAAGGACCTCATCAGCCGACTCGTACTCGGCGACGCCACGACCGTGAGCGTCGTGCGGGAAACCGCTGCGACGCTCGGGCGTGCGATCGCCGACCTCGTGAATTTCTGCAATCCGGCCCGGATCGTGATCGGCGGAGATGTCACCGAGTGCACGGAAGACGTGCTCTCGCAGATCCGGAGCGTGGTCTACCAGCAGGCGCAACCGCTGGCGACCCGCAACCTCTCCGTCACGCACAGCTCGCTGGGAAACGAGGCCGGTCTGATCGGTGGGATGGTCTCCGGCATCGAACAGGTGCTCTCGCCCCGCGGCATCCAGTACCTCACCCGTCCGGCCGACTCCACGATGCTTCCCCTCGGGCTGCAGATCGGAGCGTAGGGCGCACACGCGGCCGATTCCCCTGCCGGGTCAGGCGCACACCACGAGCCCGGGAGTCGCGGCCCATACGACGACGCGATCGCCCACGCCCAGGTCGTGCAGACCCGTCCGGCGGACCGTCACCCGGTTGCCGTCCCGGGTCAGGCGGACCGCGATCATGGCGTACGAGCCGAACCTGCTGATCCGCTCGATCGTGCCGACCGAGGTTCGGTCAGGCATCGCCGTCATGCGATCCGTGGGCTTGAGGGCGAGTTGCTCGGGGTGGTACAGCCCGAACAGCGCCTCCTCCTGATCGTGGGTGATGAGCAGAGTGCTCACCCCCTAGGCTCGCAGCAGATCTGCGACCTCGATCCGAAGACGCACGCGCAGGCTCGCATCGAGCGCGCTGAACGGTTCGTCGAGCAGCATGAGACGCGGCGCGGGTGCGAGCGCCCTCGCGAGCACCACCCGCTGCTGCTGGCCACCGGAGAGGTCTAGGAACTCGCGTAAAACTTCCCGATCGATCTCGTCGTCGTCAAGCTCGCCCCCGCGCTTCTGGCCGGCTGCACGGTCGTGATCAAGCCGGCGTCGCTGACCCCCCTCTCGGTTCGGTTCATCCAGGCGCTCACGGAAGCGGGGATCCCCGACGGCGTCGTAAATCTCGTGACGGGGTCGGGATCGCTCGACGACGAGCTCGTGCCCTCGAACTCGGGGAAAATCGAGCGCGATCGTCCTTCCCGACGCCGATATGGCGACCCTCCGCGCAGTTCTCATCCGCTCGAGCCTGCGCAACACCGGACAGACGTGTTACATATCGACCCGCATCCTCGTTCCCGACGCCCGTCACGATGAGGTCCTCGACGCCATCGTGCAGACCGTGGGCGCAGCAGTGCAGGGCGACCCGCTCGACCCGGCAACAGTCTTCGGCCCCATGGCAAGCGCCGCGCAGCGATCCAGCGTGCTCGCCCATATCGCCTCGGCCTGGGAGCAGGGCACTCAGGTAGCACTGGGCGGATCGGCGGCGACGTTGCCAGCGCCCTTCGATGCCGGATACTTCGTCGAGCGGACGGCCCTCACCAGCGTGACCCCTGAGATGGATGTCGCACGCGAGGAGATCTTCGGGCCGGTGCTGACCGTCCTCCGCTACTCGGAGGTGGACGAGGCGATCGCCATGACGAACGCGACCGAGTTAGGCCTGGGCGGCATCGTATTCGGTGCTGACACGCGCGAAGCGCTTTGGGTGGCCGACCGCGTCGACAGCGGCAGCGTCGGCATCAACTTCTTTGCCTCGAACCATGCGGCACCGTTCGGCGGGCGGCGTGATTCTGGATTAGGTGTGGAGTACGGACCCGAGGGCTTGCACGCGTACCTCACCTAAAAGTCGATCCATCGCCGCGCATCCACCAAGGGTAGAGATCCAGCGTGACCCGACCCCCGGCACCCTGCCGAACTGCGGGTGCCGAACGCGCGGGGCCCTGGCCGCCGCGCATGGTACCGAGGCCGTCGACGTCGATTGGCTGCGCCGAGGGCGGCCGCGCGGTCGACCTCATCCGCGTCGCCTGCGACGCCCCACCAAGCGGTACCATACCCTCTACGGAAGCGTCAACAGCTTCTGGAGCAGGCGGGCGCCGAAGCCCTCCGCGGTCTCCAGCACGACCACGTTGACTTCGTCCTCACGGTCGACGGGGCCGCGGTACGACGTCCGCAGGTCGGCGACGGTCATCCCTCTCGCCGGTCCTGCAGAGCAGTCGACGGCGAGAGTCGTCCTCGCCGAACGGAGGACCTGTTCATCGCCGACGGCGAGCGCGACGGCCAGGGGGTCGTGGAGAGAGCACTCGGGCGCGCCGAACACACCGGTGTAGAAGGAGAGATAGTGCTCGAGCGCCGACCCGATCAGTCGGGGAATCCGGCCCGGAGCGGCCCTCAGCTCCGCGGCGTCGGCGGCCGTGAGGCGCTGTCGCATCGTGGCGTCGAGCGGAACCAGGACGACGCGGAGGTTCGACCCGAGGACCCGCTGCGCCGCCTCCGGATCGTGCCAGATGTTCGCCTCGCCGACGGGCGTCGCGTTTCCGGGATGCAGCACGGCACCACCCATGATGACGACCTCGTCGATGAGCTCGGCGATCGAGGGGTCCAGGGAAAGCGCGATCGCGAGGTTGGTCAGGGGTCCGACCGCGATGATCACGAGGCGTCCCGCATGCTCGTGCGCGAGCCGAACGATCGCGGCGGGCGCGGACTCGGCCGAGGCATCCACCGGCGAGCGCTCGAGCTCGACGCCGCCGAAACCGTTCGCCCCGTGAACCCTATGGGCTGAACCGGAGAAGACTCCATCGAGCGACGAGGCCGCGCCGACATGGACCGGGATGTCGGCGTGGCCCGCGATGGCGAGCAGGTCGAGCGTGTTCTGCGTGGCTTGGCCGACCGACACGTTCCCGAAGATCGTCGTGACGGCGACGAGTGCGTCCGCATTGTCTGCGAGCAGATAGCCGAGCGCGAGCGCGTCGTCGATTCCCGTGTCGCAGTCGAGGAGATAGCGGCGATCCGCGGCCGACGCCCGCCCGTCCGGTGGTGTCGCCATCGCGTCCGCCTTCCACAATCTGTTGCCCGTCGCGACGCGAGGGCACCGTCTCGTTAACTCTTCGTTTCCGCGCCCCACGGAGAAGGTGACCTGCGTGATACTGGGTGCGGAATCGATTCGTCACCACCATATCTAAGCCGCGGTG
>TARA_R100000365_G_scaffold2508_2_pt1 | contig 12838 bp, 21 predicted proteins | sample TARA_R100000365 | Tara Oceans TARA_R100000365 (sample SAMEA2620668) | marine metagenome | biome: marine biome (ENVO:00000447); feature: mesopelagic zone (ENVO:00000213); material: "saline water (ENVO:00002010), including plankton (ENVO:xxxxxxxx)" | depth 1000 m | reverse complement strand
CTGGGAATTGCCCGAGGCGTTCGCCACACTGCGTCGCCTGATGGATACAACATGTCCTTTCCAACGCGTTTGGATTCGGGGGCGTGAATGCTGCCCTCGTAATTAGCCGGTGTCAGTGAAACGGAGGGACAAGGAGATGTTCCCGTCAGGGTTTTGTCCGCTAATGGTTAGGTGACAATCGGGGCAGCCCGGCAGCAATGGGGTCGGTCGCTGAACGGCGGCTTTCTCAGTTTCTCGGCCAGCACTGGACGGGCCGGTTCCGGCCCCGACTCTGCCGTTTGGCTTGACTGAAGAACGGCAGATATCGGGTGGCCCCGGAAGCACTACGAACGGCGATAGAGAGGGTCGATTGTTCAGGCGGATATCCCTTGAGGAGGTGATCGCCGCCAAAATCCGCATAGCTATCGAAGAGCGGCGCCCGTATGTGAGCGTGCGTGACCTATTCCCGAGCTGAGAACATCCAAGCAATGACTACCCCTACGTTGAGCGCGGATGCGCTCGAAATGCACGCCGTTCTGCGCACAGCATCCTGCGTTTCCCGTCACTCGGTAATCAGCATCGACAAGCTATCGGAGATCGTCACCGCCATCTGCACCGGTGGCGACTCGCCTCCCGCAACACCACAGGCTACGACGTCGTTTCGCCAACTCTGGGCAAGATCGAGGTGAAAGCCCAGGTGCTCGGGACAGACGGTATGTATCCGCGAGTCTCATTGCGGGAGGGCAAATTCAAGGTTGCCGATCAATTCATGGCCGTGCGGTGTACGCCGGAGGTGGAATTCTACGCGGCCGTTCTCATCCCAAAGTCATCTGCGCGACCGCTCTTTGAGGCGCGTAAGCAGGTATCGGGTGCCCTCGCGCATATTGCTTGGAGGGACTGGATCAGCGCGGTCGGAGCGGTCGATTATACCCGGCGTTTCGCGGACTGCCTTCGAGGGCGTGACAAGGACTAAACCAAGCAAACTAGACTTTACTTGGTTTTCCTCGCATTGCCATCGCTACCGATAGACTTCCGCAATCCCACCGCGTCATCGTCGCGCGCGGCGAACGCCTGGTCAGCCTAGAGTTCATCCTTTTCGACCTCGGCAGCGGAAATTCCTTACGCTTTTTCAGCGTGATGGCGTTTGAAGGAGTAACGGGGGTGTGGGGAGAAGAAGGTGATGATGCGTCACGCCTCGTCCATGAGCTCGAAGATGTCGTCGATGGATGTCGACCAGTCGCCACCACCCTTTGTGGGGCGCGTGTGCTCCGAACGATCGCGGGGTCGGAGGCTGGGTATCCATTCCGGGTCTTCGTGCTCCGGCCGGTGGACTAGCCTATCGGCCAGTGCTTGTGCCGACGCCTCCACGGCATAACCCTCACGCTCCAAGATGATCCTGGCGGTCTTGATAAGCGCGATCATGGAGAGTCCGCCGACCTGCCCGTCAAGCTCTCGACGTAGTGCACCTGTCTTCGCCAGCCAGAACGACATGGCCTCCGATAGGGCGGCGTCGACGACGCGCGGCTCAGGTGAACCGGCTCGCTTCTTCCGCTCTCGATAGCGTCGAGCGCGATCTGCGGCCTGTCGACGTTGGCGAGCAGCGCGCTGGCTCGGTGTCTCGTCGGGCATGGGTCCCTCCATTGTCCCGTGATGATACGGACTACGACGAAAGGGACAAATCACGGCCGTCACGCATCACTGCGTCACGGCATCGGGGATGACGGGAAGCCAGGGATCGATGTGCCGCAGAGACCCCTTCATAGCCGCTGGAGACCCTTCAAGCTCTTTCGTGGGATCGTTGTCACCTCGGCATGAACAAGGCGTCCATGGGCTTCTCAAAGGACGACACTTGATGGGCGCGTGTTCGGAATCCAGGCGGACAGAATCGGAAGCGCGGCAAGCGAGCGGAGGGAGCGTCCTGCCCTGCAGGACCGACCGGAGGGAGCGCTCCTCCCCGTAAAAAGGATTCATGCTTCCGAGGCACGAAGGAAGTTGATCTCGGACTCTTCCGCTTCCTTCCTTTGCGACTCCCTTGCGCGACTCCATGAATTCGAACTCGGTCGATACCGAGTCACTATCGGGATACCCTGATTCTTAAGAGGAAGCGCCGCATCCGCCGAGTTGTCCTCCTAGACCACTGACAACACTTCTCGTTTCGGATTTCGGTTATGCTGCACTTGACGTTTTCGGCTGGCCACCCCACCTTCGACGGCAGGAGGTGCCCCATGCTGCCCGAAACACTCGAAATCCCGCTCGTTCTCGCTGCGACGATCCGATTCGATCCCGAATTGACCGCCCGCGATCGGAGCCTTCTCCTGGCCGTCTCATACCTCGCCGCCCAGGAGGAGTATCACGACGAACTGGTGTCGATCCCGGATCTACCGCTTCGCCGCGCCCTGGGCGACCTGCGTCGTCTCGATGAGGGTCGGGAGTTCGCCCGATACGACCGCCTGGAGAAGGGTAGCATCCGGACGGACGAGCGCATGCCCGATCTGGAGGAAGGTGTCGAGGTTCCGATCGTTCCCCGCGGGATGCGGAGACGGCTCATCCGCGGCGCGTATCGATGGGCGGTCGATGATCGTATTCGTCGAGCGTTCGCCATCACGCCTCGAGAGCCCGTCGTCGAGTTGCCCCTCGAGATCCTGCGCAGCGCAAGGTCCCGTTACACGTTGCCGATGATGCTGCGGACGCTTGCATGGGGAGCCGGGGAATACGACAGGCGGTGGGTGCGCCGTAATCGTCCCGGCGACGACGTCATGGTTCTGCGGTTGCCCGTCGACGAGATGCGCATCGAGATCGGCGCGGATCCTGCAGTGCCGCCCGTCGACCTGATGCGACGGGAAATCGAGCCGGCAATACGGGAGATCACCACTGTCACCGATCTTTCGCTCGAAGCAATGGCTATCAAAGCGCCATCGATGAAGAAGGGCGGTGGACGCGTGCGCTGGATCGACATCCAAGTGGACAAGATCGAGCCCAAGCGCATTCCGGATGCGCCCGTCGGACCGGTGCGCCCCTCGGCCGAGGTCGTCCCCATTCCCGTTGATCCCGACCCCTGGAGCGAGGAAGTCGAGTTTTAGTTTAAATGCCCGCGAACGGATCCGTGTCGTCGAAACGGATCCGTGCTACCCATTACGTCAGGAGATCACATCACCATGTTTGGACCCAGCACTAGTAACGACGACGACTTCATCCTGGCGCTTGCCGCGGTCAACACCCTCGGACAGGAACGTCGTGCCCGCAGCCGCGAAGATGCACGCACTCGGACGAGCGTCGAGCGCCTCGCACATCAGTACCGCGCAGCCCTCGGACGCATCGCCGACCTCGAAGCCCAGCTCAAGCGCGAACGCGCTGCTCGCCTCGCAGCCGAGATGAACCTCGAGCGCCGGTCATAGAAAAGGCCGGCGAGATGTCCCCCGCCGGCCTTCATCCTCGTTGAACGATTCGTTCTAAGCGGACTGCATCAGCCCCATCTCTCCCATGACGTCACGCAGGTAGCGCCGAGGTGCGGGTCGTGCGTAATCAAGGACGGCATCCCTGTCGAAGACGAGCACACCTTTCACGCCGGGACCGCCATGAAGATGACGGTCGATGGCCGAGTCGCTGGCGCATGCCACGCGGCACAGCATGGAACGCGGCATCACCCGGAGCCACTCGACCGCGTTTGAGGGGACTTTCTCGACCTGTTCCGGCCTCACCGACCCCGCGGCCAATGAGGCAGCGAGTTGACGGATCGCTTCCATCTCGTCGCCGACCTTCGGTGCTGCGGGGGCCGTTTCCATAAGCGCCTCTTCCGCGATCTCGAAGGGGGCCGGCGGCACGGGCTGCGCCCCGATAGAAACCAGCCGCCTCACCAGGCGTCCGCCTTCGCGTACGAAGCGCACGACCACCGCACCCACGGCCGCGAACGCCGCTCTCAGCATCGCAAGAAATTTCATGTTCCGTCTCCGTTCAACAATTGAGATGTCGCGATTATCGATTCGTTCGCCGCATGCCACAACATCGAAGCCCATTCGTTCAAATTTCGAACGAATGGATTGGAAGTCGAGTTCTTGAGCTAACCCCTCACGGGGCCCAGAAACAGGGAGGAGTGGGGAATGAATTCAATGTTGACATCGGGGCCCCGACGATTTAATTGATCGACGTTAGGATTTTTTCTTGCAATCCTGATTCGTCTCCGCAATCCTTTGGGCATCTCGAGCCACAAAGGATTCGACTCTTGCGCAGACCTAATTTCCCCACCCGCACTGTGAAGCCGACCGGCGACGAGCCGGTCAATGAGCCCACATCGCACTTCGTCGACGCCTTGGTTGAAATGGTGAATGGCGAGGGCGACGTCGTCGTGCCCGAAGGATCGTCGGCTGCCGACCCCGTGAAGCCGGTCGAGGACGGCTGGGACGATCCGTACAACCAGCGCAAGATCAAGCACTCGCGTCCCGGGTCCAGGACCGTCCAATCCGCTGATCCGGAAGATGATGACGAGCTTCCGGCCTTCCTCTTCGCCGAGACCTTCGTTAAGGGGAAACGCTGATGCTCCGGGTTTCCGCAGCTGCTCTCCGGCAGCACATCCTCGACGGCGACACGTATGCGTCCATTGCTCAGCGGTATGGCTCGACCGAGGGCGCGGTCACTCAGCGGGCCCACCGCCTCGGCGTCACCGCTCGAGAGGTCCTTGGATATCATCGCGCGGGACGGCCGAAGGGGCATCTCCGCCTCTGCGTCGCCTGCACGAGTGAATTCAGCTCGAGCGGCCCCGGAAACGTCGTCTGTAGGCCGTGCAAATCGAAATTTTCCAATGACGACTGGACCGGCGGGGTGACCTCCGCATGAGGACCGTCTCCAGCACCCCGTCGCCGGATCCGTGGGTCGCGCGATGCCGTTCGATGCTGCCACCCGAGCGGTCCTTCGAGGACGAAATGAGGTCACCGATCGCGCGCGAGATCCTCGAAAGCCTGCTTGATGACGATGACGAAGCGATGCTCGTCGTCGAAGGAAGGAAGAAAAAGTGACCGAGAAGACGACGTGGCCCGAAGCAGCATGCTGTGCTCCCAACTACCCGTTTGGCTGCATCTGCCCGCCCAAAGAGCGGGCGCTGAGAGCTTGGGAGCGCGGCGACGATAGCATGCCGCCGATGACCGAGCGGCAGCGCGCCTACTGCCTCCATGAGATCGGGCGCGTCGAGGGCTACCGGCGGGAGGATTATGTCGATGCGAGCGATCGCGATCTTGCGCATACGACCATCATCGCTTGGCTGGATTATGCGGCGGACAAAGGATTGACGTCGTAGTCATCTTTGCTGTGCCACGGTCCCACCTATGAGTATCGAACCCACGGTCTTCTACAATGAGTATGCGCCTTTCCCGGCACAGATGCTCCGCGAACTCGGAGCAACTGGAGCTATTCCCGCCGGACATGTCGACGAACGGTCAATCGAGGACGTCGTCTCGAGCGATCTCGACGGCTTCGACATCTGCCATTTCTTCGCCGGCATCGGCGTCTGGAGCTACGCCCTGGAGCACGCTGGATGGCCGAGATCCGGATTGCGGACCTGGACCGCAAGCCTACCCTGCCAGCCATTCAGCCAAGCCGGAAAGCGTGCCGGCTTCGACGACGAGCGACACCTCTGGCCCGTCTTCCACCGCCTCGTTCAGCAGTGCGCGCCTTCAGTCATCCTTGGAGAACAGGTTGCGAGCGCGGACGGCCTCGCTTGGCTCGACGCTGTATTCTCTGACCTGGAAGACGAGGGCTTCGCCGTCGCAGCGGCGGATACCCCAGCTGCTGGCTACGGCGCGCCACAGAAAAGGCAGCGCCTCTACTGGCTTGCGGCGCGGGTGGGCGACACCGCGCACATCCAGCGCGAACTGCAGCGAAGCAGACGCCCGGAAAGCGTCCGATGGGAAAAGCCGTCTGGAGAACGAAGTGCATCTGATCCCCGTGGCGACACAGCCGGATATTGGGGTGATGCACACTGGGTTGAGTGTGCTGACGGGTTCGAGCGCCCGGTTGGACCCCGACTTCGCACGTTGGCTGACCGGTCTCCCCATGGAGTGGAGTCATTGCGCGGTTACGGCAACGCTCTCAACGCCGAAGCCGCTATCGGCTTCGTCCGCGCGACTATTCAGTCGCTTGAAGAAGAAGGTTGATCGGATGAAGTCGGAGAGGAATTCGGGCGACGAATAATAATTCCGTGTGACTTTCAACCCTTCGCAGCATCCTCCTACGATCGTCAACGAAGGAGGCCAGTATGCCCCGCACACTCGAAGAAAAGATCGCCACCGGCCTCGAAGCCGAGAAGATCGCCTACATCGCCCCGCCTCCCGAGCTGGAGCCAACTGGCGTTCTCGGCGGCGACCCGAAGTGGCTTGATCTCGTCGATTTCTGGCTCGCCGAGGACGTGGATTGGGGTGCCGCGCTGCTCATCTATATTTCCGATCGCTTCGACGTGAGCCTGGAGCAAGCATACGCCGACACCGATTCGTTCACGAAGTCGATGATCGCTCGGCTCGATCGTCTCGAAGATCCCGACGCTGTCGTAAGCTTCAACTGAGGGGGATGGATTGATGACGCAGACCTTTTTCACAGCCGATACCCATTTCGGCCACCGCGGTATCATCGATATGTGCAACCGTCCCTTCGTCGACATCGACGAGCACGACCGATCGCTGATCGACGCGTGGAACGCCGTCGTCCGCCCCGATGACACGGTCTGGCACCTGGGCGATTTCGCGTACCGCTGTGGCCCCCAGCAGACGCGGCGGATCTTCGGCGAGCTCAACGGCACCAAGCACCTCGTCCTCGGCAACCACGACTTTAAAAACGAGACCACGAAGCTGCCGTGGGCATCGATCAGCGAGTTGACGGAAGTCGAAGTCGAGGGCACGACGTACGTCCTGTGCCACTACGGCTTGCGCACTTGGCGCAACATGCGCCGCGGCGCCGTGCATTTGTTCGGGCATTCGCATGGGCGGCTCCCGGGGACGTCGCAGTGCATCGATGTCGGTGTCGACAATGTCGGCTACGTGCCTGTCGGGGTCGACGTGATCCGTGCGAGGCTCGCGGACGAGCCGAAGCTTGTCTTCCTTGACGGAACGGATGAAGAGCCCGCGATGGCGCTGCCGAGCGTTAAGTAAAATTCGATCGTTATGGAGAGGCCCGGTCAGCGGGCTTTTACCCACTTGAGTACGGATCGGTGGTCGGGTGGGTAAAAGCAACCCTATGCAGATTTTCACCCAATTTTCCCGATCGGGTGAAATCTTGCACAGATGCGTCGGTGCCGATGTGCAAGTAATCTCGCGTTTGCTTGGTCTTCCTCGCATCGACTATAGTCCACCCGAGACCGGGAGGGCCGCATGTGCAATCTGTATTCCGTCACAACGAACGTCGAATCGATCCGCGCTCTCGTCCGCGGCTTCCGCGTCAACGAGGCCGCGATCGGCAACATGCCGCCGCAGACCGGCGTCTTCCCGGACTATCTGGCTCCCATCGTCCGAAATTTCGGCGACGAGCGCGAGCTCACCAAGATCCGCTGGGGCATGCCGTCATCCTCCCAAGCGCTCTTCCAAGCCGCCAAGCGCCGGGCCGAGAAGATCGAGAAGAAGCAGGGCCGCGAGCTCTTGAAAGACGAGTTCGCCGAGCTACTGAAGATGGAGCCCGACTCCGGCACGACGAACGTGCGCAACACCGCGAGCAAGCATTGGCAGCGATGGCTCGACCCGCAGTTCCGGTGCGTCGTCCCGTTCAACAGCTTCAGCGAATTCAACAAGGACGCCGGCGGCGACATCTGGTTTGCCTTCGACGACGACCGACCGCTCGCCTTCTTCGCGGGCATATGGGCGCCACAATGGACGTCCGTTCGCAAGATCAAGGAAGGAATGGTGACGACCGACCTATTCGCGTTCCTGACCACCGAACCGAATGCCGAGGTCGGTCCGATCCATCCCAAGGCCATGCCGGTGATCCTGACCACGCCCGACGAGGTCGAAATCTGGATGACCGCACCGTGGTCCGAAGCGAAGGCACTCCAGCGTCCGCTGCCGGACGGGCTGCTGCGGATCGTGTCGCGAGGAGTGAAGCAGGACCCACCCGAGTCACCGGAGCCTCCCCTGCAGCCGGGACTCGTCTAGCCCTTTGCGACGCCCAGCTTCGTCCTCGCGAGCTGGGCTCGCGTCGGCCGCATCCTAAGCACCGGCACCTCCGCGATCGGGGCGGGATCTTTCGGCGGATCGGGCCGGTACCACTCGATCGACGTCGCCTCCGTGTGGCACCGCGGGCATCGGGCTTTCGAGTGCAGCCGATGGATCGGATACTGATCGCCGAGCGCCATCACCAAAGTGTCGATGTCGAGCTCATACGACCCCGGACACGACTCCGTCCTCTTCAGTGCGGCCAGGCGCCGGCGACAATATAGACGCGCCCGCCAGCCATCCGCGACCGCGTCCCTTAAGCGTCCCCAGGTCCAGAATTCAACCTCATAGACTTGGACGTCGCACTGGGGGCCGCCGTGGATCGCGGCGAGGTTGCAGCCCTTTCCCGCCGCGACCTTCCGGGCGCAGTCAATCATGGGGATGTTGCCGTACCGGTGTTGCATCGCGTGCCGTTCAACGACGGCACCCCGCCGGCAGCGCAGGCATTCGATCTTGAATTCCGGGGCCGGGTATTGCGCCAGCGTCGTCGTGCGAGGGTCGAAGCTCATTGCTGGAAGACGATGCGATCGGAGCCGATCTCGCGGACGATCTCATACGGAATCGACAGCCGATACTCGCCGTTCTCGCCGTAGATCGAGAAATGAAAGCCGAGCTCGAACATCTGCCACGCCTCCTCGGCACGCAGCTTAATGTCATCGGGCGAGCGGCCGTCGAGGCGGGTTTTGAAGCGGACCATCTGAGTCTCCTGGTTGCCAATGTTCCACTTTTGTTCTTATACTCCTCGGGCGAAATCGGAGTCCAGAGGTGTCGTGATGTCAGGAACCACGCCGCAGCACAAAATGCCCAAGCTCATCGTCGCATGGGCGTTCGAGTACGATGACGAGGGCGAGCTCAGACCCGCGTTCGAGCCCCGAGAGATGCAGTCAGAGGATAGGGCGGTCCAGGCGGCGAAAATTATGGCCACGCAGTATGCGGGTGCGATCGCTTGGTCGCGAGAGGCGAAGCCGGACATCGGAGAATATGGAGACAGCGTGGAGCTCTTCCGCTACGGGGACGTGCCCGATCTCGATTGACCATCCAGTCATCCTGCTCTTTATAGAGAGCATAATAGGGGCATTCGGGGCTTTCTGCGCTGTATAGAGAGAAAGGGGGAAGAGATGCGTGATCCCGATCTGATGGGATGGATTGCGGTGCTGGGCACATTTGCTGCTATCGGCGCCGTCGCGTGGCTCCAGCGCTTCTTCCAGCAAGCCGAATACCGGCGTCTTGTGAAGCACTTCATCTCGCTGGACCGTATCGCCGAGCTCGCAGGGATCGAGCGGAAGAACATATGGCTCGGGCCCATCCGGCGACGCGGCGTCGTCGAGTACAGCATCGACTTAAAGACGAATCTCGACGGCTCGGAGGACTACCGCGCGATCGAGAAGAGCGTCGCCGACCACCATCGCGAATCCCTCGAGTACAAGCGCCGCCGCGAGCAGGAGAAGACCGCGTGATCTCGACCCTCCTCGTCGCCGCGGTGCTCTCGTCGACCGCTTATCCGGAATGGTCCGACCTCTCCATCTGCTATCCGGGGCAGCGAAATACGCCTGAAAAGACCTGCATCGTGGATGGCGACACCTTATGGCTCACCGGGACGATGTGGCGCCTGCGCGACGTCGATACTCCGGAGCCCCAGCGCGGCAATAGCCATTGCGGCGGACCCGATATCGAACTGGAGCTGTCCGGGATCGCGACCGCCAGGCTTCAGGAGCTGCTCAATAGCAATGAGTGGCTGCTCGAAGACCACGGCCTGGAGCGGAATGGCAGGGGGCCGCGATCCCTGGGCGTCATCAGAATCGATGGCGTCGACGTCGGTGATATCCTGATCGACGAGGGCTTGGCCCGGCGATGGCCGGACGGACATGTATTCTGGTGCGACTGATGGATTTCGATGACTTGATCGCCGCGGTGGCGGCACCCGAGAAGCGCGCCTCGAAGGTCGCGGACGGAATCGATAGAGATCGCGCTCATCGGTAGCCGAGGCGAGGTGATCGACGTCGAGGAGTCATAAGAAAATCTGGACCACGGACCACAGCGAAATCACGACCGACAGTACGATCCCGAGGACGCCGCACACAAGGAGAATGCGGGCCGTCAGGTCACTCGACATGGTCCCCCTTCGGCGGCACCCATGTCATCCTACGTGTCTCGGCGGTCAAATCGTCGTCCCCGTCGATCCGGTACCAAACTGTCATCGAGACATCGAAAGGCGCGGTCGGGCGCTTGGATTGCTGTCCAGAGAGATTGAACGTCGCCGTCTCCTTGGGGGGAGGCATTTGCGGGATGGCTGATGGCATCCGCAGGGGAAGGTCGAACACGAAGTCGCGCTTGCCGTCGATGATTGCCCCGATGATCGCCGCGATCCCCTCCCTTTGATCGTCATGGTGCTGGAAGACGTAAAGATCATCCGGGAAGTCGAACGACCACCGTGCGATGTATAGAGGGCGGCGGTTGTGGTTTGTGATCTCAACGGCGATTTCGGCGAATGCGGCATACTGATCCGTTGGGATCTGATAGAGACTGATGATGGGCGGTAGATCGCCGAGCACCGCATCGGCTTGCCGCTTGGCCTCGGTGCTGGTGCGCCATGCGAAAAACGCGGCGAAGCCGGAAATAACAAGCGCCACTACCGCGATTATCTCGGCAGCCCCCATGCCGTTAACCTTTCCTCCATCTCGACGACAATGCAGCTTGACCGTTCACCAACGGATCCGTCAACCTGATTCCCATGAGGATTCGTGAGATCGAAGGATTGCTGCCGCTCGTCGAGATGGCCAGCGCAATGGCTCGGCTCGAGGCCGAACTTGGCCCGCTGCCGGACGCCGGCGCGCATGCCGATTCGTCTGTTCCCATGATCCGCGACGACGCGCTACTCACACTTCGTGACGCCATGCGTCTCCCCGAGACCCAGTTCCTATCCATCAAGCAGATGAGGGGCGCAATCGCTCGGGGAGATCTCCGAGCGAAGCAACCAGGCGGCCCAGGCGGGACCGTCTACGTGACGCGCGCCGCACTGAAAGAATGGATGGATAAATGGTCAGACGCCCCGAGCCGCCCCACCTCTACCTCCGACCCGCGAAGTACGTCAAAGGAAAGCTCCGCGCCCGCGCCGTCTGGTGCATCGTCGACGGAGGCACGGAAAAGAGCACTGGCTTCGGCCTTGAGCAGCGCGAAAAAGCTGAGCAGGCGTTAGCCGAATACATCGAGGACAAGCACGAGCCGAGCCGGCGCAAAGGGCAGTCGATCGACGACATCCTCATCGCCGATGTGTGCGCGATCTATCTCCGCGATCGGGTTCCGGAGCAGAAGCGGCCCGAAAAGGCTGCAGCGAGCTTCGTCCAGCTCCTCGAGTGGTGGGGCGAGAAGACCCTTGGCGAGATCAACGGTCGGAGCTGCCGCGACTATGTCGAATGGCGTTGCAGCCATGCGTGGAAGTCGGCGAAGCCCGACGTGACGGGCAAGCCGCCGAGGATGGTGACGCCGGCCGGTGCACGCCGTGAGCTCGAGGATCTTCGGGCAGCGGTCAATTATCATCAAGCCGAAGGATACCACCGCGAAATCGTGCGAGTGACCCTGCCGCCGAAGGGTAAGCCGCGGCATCGGTACCTGCGTCGCAGCGAGCTGGCCAGGATGGTGTGGGTTGCGTGGCGCCGGCGCGAGGACGCCAAGGTCGTGCAGGGGCCGCGCAAAGGATCGCCGACGAAATCCTCGCGGCGACCGTCGAGGCACATCGCCCGATTTCTACTCGTCGGTGCATACACCGGCACCCGAGCGGCCGCGATCGGATCGGCGGCATTCGAGCCGACGCCCGGGCATGGGTGGGTCGACTTGAAGAGCGGACTCTTCTATCGCGCCGAGGAGGGAGCTAGGGAGACCAACAAGAGGCAGCCGACGATCCTGTTGCCGCGCCGGTTGCTCATGCACTTGCGGCGCTGGAAGCGCGCGAATCCGAAGCAGCGGTTCGTGGTGGAGTGGAACGGGAAACCCGTGCGCGAGGTCAACAACGGGTTCGCGAAGGTCGCCGCGCTCGCCGGCCTCGGGCCGGAGGTGATCCCGCACACGCTGCGTCACACGTGCGCGACCTGGTTGTCCCAGCGGGGTGCGTCCATGGCCGACGCCGCCGGTTATCTCGGGATGTCCCAGGAGGTCTTCGAGCGTGTGTATCGGCATCACTCGCCGACGCTGCGGATCGCGGGATTCGTGAACCCGCCGATCTGGGAAATCTTTGATCCCAAGTATCGTCCGGCGGAAATTGTGTTAGATGACGGTTGGGTTGAGGAAGAAGCAGCGTAGGAGGAGGAGACGATGACCGAGGACGAATACAGACGGGAAATGCAAGCTCTGCAGGGAATGCTGGAAGGCATCAACGACAGCATTGATGTCGTCGCCGGTCGGCTGCGCAATGGTGCGGTGCTGTCATACCCCGGCGAGTACAAGAATTCCGAGCTATTCGAGATCCACGAGAAGCTCACCGCGAGGGTGGACGCGATCCTCGACAAGATGCAGGACCTTCACAAAGCGTTCAATCATCCGGCACCGTGAGAACATCCGTTCTACGTCCCGGCGATGTCCCGAGGATAGACGGGAACAAACGGGCATTCAGGGCAAATTGCCCTTGCGCCGAGCGGTGCAAAAACGTAGGAAATCCGCCGATAGGGCCCATAGCTCAATGG
>TARA_R100000365_G_scaffold3677_1_pt1 | contig 12934 bp, 8 predicted proteins | sample TARA_R100000365 | Tara Oceans TARA_R100000365 (sample SAMEA2620668) | marine metagenome | biome: marine biome (ENVO:00000447); feature: mesopelagic zone (ENVO:00000213); material: "saline water (ENVO:00002010), including plankton (ENVO:xxxxxxxx)" | depth 1000 m | reverse complement strand
GGCATGCAGAACGAAGCCCACGAGTGACACTTCAGGATATCAGAGATGATGTGGGGCGCGAGGGGTCGCTATGCGCGGTGGCTTAGCTCCGCGCGCTGTTGTCGCCGCACCGCACGAATAAGCGACCTCAAGTGAGAACAGCGTCGCGCCGGGCGACTGAGCAGTTCCACCGCGGGTTCTGCCGGGGCGGCGAACGATGGGTTAGGACGCTGCACTGTGACCAAGGCCCTCGACGTTGAAAAGCCTCAACTGAGCAGACCACGGGCTGCGCTTCGAGCCACAGCGAGCGCGTGTTTCGGCTGGACCGTCTCGGAGTGCTTGACGTGACGTAGGGCGTGCGCGTACGAGAGCGCGAGAAATTCGGCGGTCGTCCGACCGCGCAGCGCCCACTGCCGGCAGCGGGCCACGATCCCGCCCAGCTGGGTCCCGACCAGATAGTCCCCATCGGCCCACCGCTCAAAGTTCACGGTGCCTTCGGGCGCACGTCTCAGCGGTGACGCTGGGTGGAAGACAAAACTCATCTCCAGCGTGACTGGATCCAGCACAGCCGGGCCCGGCTCGGTGTAGGCGAAGTCCACGAGCACCGGTCGACTGTCCTCGACTATCAGTACGTTTTCGCCGTGCAGATCTCCATGGGCGACAGCGTGAGAAATCGTGAGCTGAAAGTTCTCTACCTCGGCGAACTCATCGAGATCGATCCCCAGACGCAACGCGAGGTCGTCAGAAAGATGCTTACGTCGCAGATCGCCGACCGACTGCTCAACCGAGGTCTGCAATACCCAGGGAGCAAGGCCAACCTCGATCCGATCAACAGCCATTTCGGCCGCCCGCTCATCGCTCGACGCGAGGTCGAAAAGGCTAACGGCGTCGGCGGCAAGACTTGAGAAGTATCCAGCCCTGTCCCGGAGACCGGCTCGCATGACTTCGAGGGTGTCCGCGTAGCTCGCCGAGTTCAGAAAGCCCTCCACGTACTCTCTGCGGCGGCGCACCTCATCGAGCACCCACTCGCGTGAGTCCACCTTGACGAACACCCGCATGTTGGGGCGACCCTCGTCGTGGAGCGTGACGATTGCGTTCTTCGAGCCCGACAGTCCTCCCGCATTTCGAACGCGCGCGTGAGCGAATCTGCGGCTTACGGCGAACTGTGCGATTGCCCGACTGAGATATGGGTCGAGCTCAGAGTCGCACTCGATCTCAAACGCCGAGAGGGCAGCCAGGCCCTCGGAAATCCGCTCCAAGCGCGGGGGAAAGCTGTCCAGGTCCGCCTTATCTGCCGCTTGACACATCGGCAGCGCATCAACGCCGAATGCCGACAGCACCTCCGCACCGGAAGTGTGGCGATCTGTATTGCTGATCGTGCCGTACCCCGACAAGATGATCACCGCTGTACCGCCATGATTGGCTCGCAAGGTAGATACAACTTCAAGGCCGTTGTCCTCGGTGAGTGTCAGCTCACCAGGACGCGCAGGGAGCCGGAGATCGCAGACGGCGAGATCAAAAGCCTGATCCGCGAGAATCGCCAGTGCGCTCTCCGTGTCCGCAGCAGTGATGACTTCTGCCCCAGGCAGCAGCCTCGTGATGTCGGCGAGAGTTGCATCGCGACTCTCAGGGTTATCCTCGACGAGGAGGACCAAGATACCGAGCATCTCCGTCACTGCGGCCACTTCATTTCGGCCGCGGTTCCGCGAGACTTGCGGGGTCGAACAGTGATCAGTCCTCCCAGTGAATTCATTGCTTGGTTCGCGATGGGTAGACCGAGCCCGAAGTGCCCGCTCGAGTTGCGCGAGGTCGTGCCTACCTCGAAGGCGGCTGTCACGCCGTCGACGGGGAGGCCCTCGCCCTCGTCCAACACCGCAATCCACGCATTGGACTGGTTGACACCCCAATTGACAACCGTCGGGCCAGCCGAATCCGAGGACGCCTCCACGGCGTTGCGGATTATGTTGGCAAGCGCCAACGAGACGAGTGCAGGGTCTCCGCTCACGAGAACCGGGTCTGTTCTCGCGAGCAGCACGAGGGCGGGGCCGAAGCCTTCAGCCCGCACCTGAGAGGTGACGAGCTCGGTTAGGTCAAATTCTGCGCGACGTGGGGCTTCGGCTGCTTCCCCCAACGACTGGAGCGCCCTCATTAAACTCCCGAGCCGCCGGACTGCTGTATGAGTTGCGCTTGCTTCGTAACCACTTTGTAGATCGAGCCGTGCGGCGCGATCGATGGATTGGACGAGGGGACGAACCTCGTGGAGCACCCGCTTAGTCGCCAACTGGAGCGCCTGAGCTCGGACTCCAGGTATTCCGTCTTCTCCCGCCATATTGTCAGGCGGAGTCGTCCAGACGGGGATCGTGCGCGCACCGGTCGTCAGGCGGACAATCGTCCGATCGAGCGCCCTTTGCGTCCAAGTGTCCTGCTCGATATCCCGCGCCGCGCGTATTGCTGCAAGATCCTCAATCTGGCCAAGATCAAGGAGCGCACGAGCTCCACGCACGCGAGTAGTCGGCGAGGCGTCTACTAGCGCGGCTAGAGCCTCTTGTCGATTCATTGACCTTCGCCAGTAGCGGAGTAGAACGTCGCACGCTTGGCGAACGCTTCTGCCCCGCCCTCAAGAAGGTTTGATATCGCCAAGACAATGCCTGAATCCTCGAGACCGGCGTTGGCGATCACCTGCCCCGACTCGCCGTCTGACTCCATGACCACTACGCGCTCGGCATCGCCGAGCACGGGAATGTTGGCGTTGTGGGACGAGAAGATTGTCTGCGCTAGAGAGTCGCGATCGCGAATCGCGGATATCAGGGTCGATGCAATGAACGCATTGTCTAGGTGATCTTCGGGCTGATCGACGATGAGCGTCTCACCCGGGAGCGCGAGCAGAATTGGCAGGACCACAGTGCAGCGCTGACCAATCGAGAGGTGCTCAACCGGCTTGTAGTCCGTGCCGTCAAGCAACTCAAGATCAACTTCGTCCTCCACTCCGGCTGCAATAATCGCGGCAGTCCCATCGCCACGCAGAGCGGACACGATGGCGGCCGCCCTATCGGTTGTCAGTCCAACGGCGTCGGCGAGCGCGCCGATCTCACCGCGTTCCACCCAGTCGACAAGTTCGAACGGGGAAATCGCGGAAACGAGCTGCGGCGCCAGGTTGTTGTAGTGGAGGCCGCTACCGCGGAGCCCGGCGATCACTGCCGACGCGTACGAGTCGAGCTTTCCTCCAGAACGAGCGCGTACGCGAATATGCGGTGCCAACTTTGCCGACAGCATTTCCGCCACCTGCCGGCGGGCTTCGAGCCGGGAAGCCCGTTGGGTCGACAAGGTCTCAAATGCCGCCTTTCGGCGGTCCTTCATATGCTCCAGTCGCTTCACGAACTCGACGCGCCGAGACTGCACCGCATCGAGCTGCCCCTTGCGTTCTTCCAGCTGCAGGACCTGCCGCGTTGCCTGGCTGATCCCCTCCTGCGTGGCATCCAGCCGTTGACGCACCGACCTCGAGGTCTCGTCGAGATCGGCCCTCTCTTCAGCCATTCCATCGGCTTGCGTCCTGATCGCGTCGAGTGCCGCCGAAAGTTCCCGCTCCACACCCTCGAGGAGAGTCGCCGCAGACTGCGTGTGGGCAGCGCTGCCGTTCGAAGTAAGGAGCCTCGCCATGTCCGCACCCACGGCCATCACACGGGCGCGCATGTCGACGGCTGCTTGTTTGAGCGAACGGATCGCTGTATCGGCGTACTCCAGTTGACTTTGCCGTTCAACGATCGTGCCTAAACGTGCCTGAGCGTCAGTTAAGACTTGCTGATCGTCACTTGAGGCCTTGGCCTTTCCAAGAAGCAGCGCCTGCGCTGACCGCGCGGCGGCCAACTCTTCATTCAGCGCGGGTAATCCCGAGAGCGCTTCGTCGGCCCTATTCAGCTCAGCCAGTGCCGTGGCGATATCTCGAGTGACAGCGACAACCGTTGCCGCGGAAGCCTGTATGTCCGCCTCGGCTTGTCGCGCACTCGGCAGGAATCTATCGATCAAGCCGAGCCGACCGGCGGGACTGATGCCAATGGACTCCACTTCATTCTGCGCGAGCACGGTGCAGCCAAAGTGCCCGAAGTGATTCGAGGTCCGCACTCCGTCGGCGGTGCGAGTGATCGTCCACCTCTGGTCACCATCACGCAACGTCAGTGTTACCGCACCACCATCCAGTGTCGCGACTGCTTGTTGCTCGCCCTTGGTTTCAGCATCGGTGGTGAATGCCCCTGCGCCAAGCGCATAGCGGATGAGCTCAATGAGTGAGGTCTTGCCGGCGCCACGGGCGCCGATCAACACGTTCAAGCCGGGCGACATAGTTACGTCGAGGCCACCGAGGAAACCCTCGTGTTCCACCTCAATCCGCTCGATGTGCGTCAACTGGCAATCCTCTCGATCTCCCCACATCTTGTCATCTGACTCGACAAACGAGTGGATTGCGAGTCCCAACGGAACCGCCGTCTGGCGCCGACGGACGTGAGCAACTGCGTCGCCGCGAGGGAGCCGTCCAGAGCTGCGAGGCACGGCTAACTCATCAGGAAGCGGTGGCGGCCCCGAATCACGCGAGCTCAACGGTGTTTCGCAACAACCGGTGATCGTCTGTTGATCCCATCATCCAGTCGATCTTGCCCTTCCACTGACCGTCTTCGTTGCATGTCCACACGTCAGCCTTCGCCATCCTGCGGTCCTCTGTAGTTCGAACGCACGTTGCGGTCGAGCGAGGCCAACATGCCTTCGGCATCCGCCATTCGCCTGTCGCTCGCTTCGTAATCCGTATTCGTCGGCCGCCGACGTCCGTCGGTTCGTGCGTAGCCCGCATGAGGATCGGGGAATGTCCGAGGTCGGCGAGACCATCGATACATGGGTAACCCGAACTACCACCTCACCAAACACGAGCGAGCGGAGATGATCCGTGCCCACGCTGGACTCGTCACAGCCCTCGTCGGCAATGATCCCGACGCACTCGATCGTCAACTCAAGTCAATCGTCCGCGAGCAGTCGGAGGCGTCGCAGGGAGATGTGAAGGCCTTCGCCGGGAGAATGGCAAAGCAGGTCGAAGCGGGGGCTATCGTCACGCGCCACCTGCTGATGTCCCTCGCACCCCGACTCGAGATGACCGAAGCTGAAGCTCACGAACTCTTCGCGTCCATCTATGCCGACGATTCGATCACCGACCTAATGAGCGAATAGCCTCATCAGCGGCGCTGCGGCAAATCGTGCTCGGCGAGGGCCTGTACGGGCGAACAAGCCCCGCCCGCGCGACGCTCGCAGAGGGATCGGTGACATTGCCGTTCACTTCCGCTGCTCCACAACGATCGCGTGTCACGGGGGCGGCCGGGTAGTTCGGTAGCCGGTGCGAACTGGGACGACCTGAGCCTTGCGCGAGGGCCGAGAGCCGCCTTCACAACCCAAGTTTTCAATCAGGGCGATCACGCGACGACAGTCATCGACTCGTACAGGGGGATCGACGTAACGAGAACCACTACAAGGTCAGTTCGTGTGGAGTGAGACACCCCTCGGTGGGGACCACGTCGCCGCATGGAATAACTTCGCCGGTGAAGTACCGGGAGATCAGCTCCAGTACGAGGAGCGACAATGCCAGCTCGTACCCACGGACTCACGCCTGAGCTGCGAGTGGAGTTTTCAAGCGCCTCCCCCATTGCCAATGCCCGTTAGCGCCTCGATGCTCTTCTTCTCGAAGTAGCGGAACTTCTGAATGGCGTCGGTCATGTTGCCAACGTTAATGACGCCGATTTCTGTGAGCTTGGCGTAGGAGGCCAGCGAGAGACCGGTGGAGCGCAAGAACAGGTCGGTGTCGAGCGACTCGATGACGTGCGCAAGACGCTCCTCGCGGAAATCGGTGAGGTACATGAAGATGAGCACCTTCGCGGAGACCTTCTTCAGCTTCTCTCGAATGTTCCGACGTTTCTCGGCGATTTCCTTCTTGTGCGGCTTCTGCTCCTTCACGCCGCCACCCTTCCGCTTCACCTCGCCGAGCTGTTTCGAGCGGGTCACGATCTTCTCGGCCTCCTCGCGAATGCTGCGGAAGTCTTCGATCTGCTCCAGCTCTGCGAGCAGCGCTTCGTCCTGGATGAGACGGTCCATCGTGACACCGTTGATGTTGTAGAGGTCGACAGACTTCCAGCGGCGGGCGAGCGAGTTGGCGCTGATGCCGCCATGCGCCCAGTCGAGGATCGCGTTGACGTCAAGCTGCTCCATCTGGCCTCCATCGATCGCGAAGATGGGGAGGAAGTTGATGAGTTCACCAAGTACGGATGCCTGGGTCGCTTTCCGGTCCGGCGAGTTGTTCGCGAGCTCCGTACCGTAGAGGGCGACGAGGGACAGCGCTCGGTTCGGGTCAAACTCGAAGACGTACGCAGTGTCCTTGTGAATGACCCCGTCGATCTTCCACGGCGACTGCACCCTAAAGGCTGCCTGGAAGTACGACTCGGGAGCCTTGAGCGAGCGGAGCATGAAGATCGCGGTCCACTCCGGGACGGTGACGCCCGTCATAAGCTTTCCGCAGGAGAGCGTGATCGAGCCGGCCTTGCCCGCCGCGTCGGCGCGCTTGATCGCCTTCTGCAGAGGGTCGAGCGCCTTCGCGCCGATGCCGGCGCCGGTCCCGGCCGCGACGTAGACCTCGTACTTGGAGAAGAACGGATCCTTCCTGAGCAGGGCCGCCATCGCCTCACACGAGGCGACATCATTCATGTACCAGACGGTGTGCTTGACCGCGGCGGCGAACTCCTCGGCCTGATATGGGAACGGCGCCACCTCTCCTTCCACTACAGCCTGGTCGATGACCTTCTGCCCGCGGATCAGCTTGAGGAACTCGGCGACCTGGTCTGGCTTCTCAAAGGCATAGCCGTCGCCAATCTTCTTCGCCTTGAAGTACGTGTTCAGATTGAAACCGTCGAACTCGCCATCCGCGGCGTACTCTGCAGCGGGCTGACTCATCGAGTATGTATACATCCGCATCTGCGGCAGCTCTGTGTACGGATTCGGGTCGCCGTCTTCCAGCGGCCAGTCGCGCTTCTCGCGCTGCTCGTCGATGTATGTCCAGTTGAAGACCTGCGAGTCGTCGTAGTCGCCGTTCGTGATCGCCCGGAATGGCGTGCCAGAGAGGTGCAGGTGGTATTTGGTCTTCAGCGCCGAATCAGGGATCTCCACCACGTCGGCGGTGCCTGCTCGACCGTCCTCGTCGCTGCCCTGGTCGAGTGCGGCATCGAAGAGTTTTGCCCACGCCGCCTCCGATTTGTCCTGCGGGTCGTAGACCTCCCGAGCGGCTGCGGTCGAGGCGCCAAAGTGGAACTCATCGATGACAACGCAGTCCCAATCGACGATCTGGAGCGTCTCGTTGCGCGGTTTCGCCGCGCCTTCGGCATCGCGACCGAGCACGTCCTGGAAGGAGGCGAACCACACTGTCGGCCGCCCGCTGTCGAGCATCGCGTCGGCATCCCTCGGCGGGGTGTCGCGGTCGATGTACTGCCAGTCGATGAAGTCGACGTGGCTGAGCAGGTCATCGCGCCAGGCGCTGCGGACCGCGGGCTTGTAGGTGAGCACGAGCACCTTCGTCCAGCCCATCTCGCGAGCGAGCTGATAAGTGGTGAAGGTCTTGCCGAAGCGCATTTTCGCGTTCCACAAGTACTTCGGCGATCCGTCAGAGTGGGCGCGGAAGAACGCGGCGGTCTGCTCGACGGCTGTCCGCTGCTCAGGCCGCATCGGGAAGGTCTGGATACGAGTCGGGCTGAAGGGCACCCCGCGCTGCAATGAGACGACCGCTCCACGGACCTCGTCGAGCGTCGCCTCAAACCACTCGCCTGCCGGATTCGCGATGCCCGCGTTCCGTAGCACCCGGTGCACGTCGTGATCGCTGAACTCGGTACCATCGGGCCGGACGGCCTCCTCGGAGTGGAAAAGGATGTCGACGCCAACGAGACCGGGGAAAGCGGTATTCGCCTGCTCCTTGACACGGTCGATGCCTGGCTTGATCGTCTCCCCGACCTTGATCCAGGTATCGCCTTTCGCCCCGCCAGTGCGGGTCCACGCCTTCGCATTCCCGGCGTGCGTGTACGCGTAGATGAAGTTCGTCACGCGTCGTCGCCCTCCGCGTGCTCGAGCTCGTCAGGTACCTCATCGACGACAACTACGTCCGCCTCGCCGAGCGACGCGAGGTAGGCGGAGCGCACGTCAGCGAGCGACCTCCCCGGCTCCGTGAGCCAGAACCACCAGCCGTTCACTGGCCGGCTGAGCACATGCTGACCAGCGCCGCTCGGGGTATCGAAAGGCAGGTCGCCAACGAAGAGCCGTCCGTCTTGGGAGATCACCGCGATGACGCCATCATTGAGTCCAGGGTGTGACTCCGGCCGCTTTGTCAACTGTTGTCCGGCACTCAACCAGCCCGCATTGACGAGTCCGGCGATGTCAACGTCGGCCGTCGTCTGGACTGCAGCGGCTCGCGAGGGAGTCGCCGATCCGACGTGCCCTTCCGGCACGGGCCAGACTTTGATGATCTCCTCGATGAGCTTGCGGGTCCGGATGCGAATGGTCTCCTCGTCCCACACTTCGGGGGCACCATTCACGATCTCGTTGGTGAGGAGCACGTCTCCGACCCTCTGCAGCGCCGCTCGCTTGATCGCCCAAGCTTCGTTCGAGAGCTTCGAGTTGAGCGCCTGGGTGACAAGGGTGAGGTTCCCGAGTGACTGGATCAGCTGGCCACGCTCTGCCTGCTCAGCGTCGGTGAGGTCGGCCGGCCAGTTCTTCGACCAGTTCTGCGGCATAACGTGCTCGATCGTCGCCTTGCCTCGGATGACCGGCCCCATGGCGAGCTTCGCGCCCGAGGGGTAGCCGCGGCGGTGATCCTCCAGCGCTTCCAGCACCATTCGGAGCCGGCCGCGGAGGTAGCGCCAGTACGCCGTCGTGTCGGTGAGCGCGGCCCGGACCTCGCCGTCATCGGGCCAATAGCCGACCGCGGGGGCGTGCAGGCCAGTGAGATACGACTCAAGCGCGGCGGGGAGAGCGTCGTGGCTCGACTTCGCGAGATGCGCGAGCAGATCGACCATCATGCGGTTCGAGCCGGCGGAGGTCGCCTTCACGAGGGCGCGGCGGACGAACCAAGATTCCAGGATGTCGAGGATACGCTCACGGTCGGCTACGGGCACGTCGGCCTGCTCCGGCTCGTCCAGCCAGATGAGCAGCGGGCGAGCGAGTTCAGAGTCAAGTGTGCTCACCCGGTAGGCGAACAGCTCCACTCGAGAAAGCTCGCCGGAGATCTTCTGCGAGCCATCGATGACGGCTCGATACTTGTCTGCGGCGGCCTTCAGCTGCGGCAGCAGAGTGGGCACGTCCGGTTGCCTCGTCGTCACGTAGTGCTTGAACTGAGTGAAGACTTCACGCGCGGTGAAGTCTTCGCGCGTCCGGGCGGTGAGCCAGTGGTAAAGGAACAGAGAGGAGCGCGAGTACTTGACGCGACCCGTCTGCACCTCCGCCTCCCAGAACGGCGTCTCGAAGTCTTCCCAGTAATCGTGGTACGCCTGCTCGGCTTCCTTGGAGTCGGCGTCGAAGCGCTGGAAGACGAAGTTCTTGATGAGATCCGCGGCATTGAGGGGCGTGCCGCGGGCGTTCAGAGTCTCGAAGATCGCCTGCGCGTCCTCTGTCGCCTCCAGCCGGATGCTCGCGATCTCCAGCCGCTCGGTGACCGTGCCGACGAGTGCGGTCGCGCGAGCCTCCGCATCGACACCTTCACCGATCCACGTGATGATCTGCTCGCCGAAGAACTGATGCGCATCTGACAAGCGGGACTTGGTGACGATCTTGTAGTCGACCGGGATTGGCGCCTCCATGACGGAGAGGAAGCCGGGGCGGTCCTTATTCGTCGGCCAGAGCTTGAAGCGGTCGTGCGGCGTCTTCCACCGGGCCTGCGGATTCTCGACGAGAGGCTGGATCGTCTCGGCGAGCGAGGACCAGCCGCGGCTGTCCAGGGTGGCGTGCAGCGAATCAAGAAAGAGTTGCAGCGTCGTCAGCCGCTGCTGCCCGTCGATGACGCTCCAGGCAGGGAGCGCGCCGAGCGGCACGGGGACCTGTTGGATGACGATTGCGCCGAGGAAGTGGGTCGCCGCCGGGTTCGGCCCGTGGATGACCTCCACGAGCCGGGTGATGTCCTGCCAGAGCGGCAGCCACTGGTTCTCCTTGTTCCAGACATAGGGACGCTGGAAGAGCGGCATGAGCAGTCGCACCGGGTTGTAGAAGACATCGACCGGCTTGACGACCTCCACCTTCACTCGTCGTCCCCGTCCTCGAGCGGCTCTGCCGGAGCGTCCCCCGCCTTGTACTTGCGCCCGCCGGGCAGGTGGGTCTCGGGGATCGGAGAGTCTAGGGAGAGGATCAGCGAGCGCGGCTTGATCGATGCCTCGATGTAGTTGATCTCGTCCTGCGTTAGCTTGAAGCGCGCGTACAGGTCCTCGTCGGTCCAACGGCGCGTGAAGTCGACTGATGGTACGAAGGCGAACCGGTTCGGTGTGACGTGCTGGGAGATCTTCCGCTGCAGCACCAGGAAGCGGACGAACTTGGACGACAGGTAGTGCGCGTAGTTTTCCGTCTCCTCACGCGTCTCGAATCGCCCGGCGACCAGGTAGCTCTGTGTGCAAGCGGACCCCGGCGCTAGGGCGATCGGCTCCCCCAACACGACATCGACGATCCGGCCGGTGTCATCCTGGGCCGTGTCACCGCTGCTGGCCATAGGTATGAGGACCTTCCACTGATCCACCCAGTCGCGGTTTCGCTCCAGCACGTCGGGACTCACGTACCCGACCTTGGTAGCGAAGACCAGTGGAATCGAGCCCTCGAAGGGAACGTCCGAGGAGCCCTTGTAGTTAGTCTTAATTGACTGTCCAAAGGGATCACTGGCGGACACCTTGTCCGCCAGAGATCCCTTTGGAAAGGGATCACTGGCGATCTTCTTCACGATCGCCGCCGCAAAATTGTCGCGGACAACCACGCCGTTGCCATCGCGGAGGTCGCGGTTGGCAGTTGAAATCGTTCGTCCGTCGATCTTTGTAGTAAAAGCGCAGTCGCCGTTGTAGTCACGGTCCCAGAGGAAGTAGGAGACACCGCCACGGATCTTCGCTTGAGGGAACACGTCGAAGATCTTGGGGTTGTCGACGAGCACCTTCAACCGTCGATCTGAGATCATCCTGTCCCGGTATTCGTCGAGCCCCTTCCCGCCCGCGAACCACCGGGACGGCGTGATCATGAGCACATACCGCGGGTCCATCGCGATGGCCTTCTCGACGAAGAGGTTGTAGAGCGGTGTGATGTTCGCGGTGCGGTTGCCCTTCCCGTCGTCCATGCCGATCTGGTAGGGCGGGTTGCCGACGATGACATCGAACTTCATGTCCGTCAACTCCTTCGTGGGGTAGGTGCCGTGGAGGAACGAGTATGCGAAGTTCTCGCGGTTGTCTCGGATGAGCGCGGCTGGCGCTCGACAGATGGTGCAGAACTTCCCGGCCTTGTCGAGAGTGTGCTCAGTCGGCACGAACGGCACGTTTCCTTCCGGAGTGTCTAGGTGAACGACGAGGTCGGCGAGTGCCGGGTCCTTGATCTCGGTGCCGGTTGCGTTCTTCGTCTGGTAGAGCGAGCGCCGGGCGATCTCACCGCTCATCTGCGTGATGGCGGCGCCGTAGACCATGTGGCGGAGAATGTGGTCACGGCGCTTTGCACCGTCAGGCTCCCACTCGGCGAGGCCGACCATGAGGCGTCGGGCGATCTCGCGCAAGTACACACCGGACTTCGTCGCGGGGTCGAGCCACTTGTAGTCCGGCTCCGCCCAGACGTGGTCGGGGAGGACGTCGAGCATTGCGTTGACCAGGTTCGGCGGGGTGTAGACCTCGTCATTCGGCAGCTGAGCGAGGGTCTCCAGCACGTCGGGGACATGGGCTGGAGTGGGATCGGCGATCGTCATGCGCCAAGCTCCGAGTAGTGCACCGTCGGCAGCGGCTCAGGCGGCTCGTAGAACAGGTCCATCTGCGGCGGCTCCAGCTCGGACGGCACGCGCTGGAACCGCTCGCCCGGGAGCGGCGTGTACTCGATGAAGACGATCTTGTCGGCTGCGTTCAGCGAGTCGCCGACGACAATGTTTGTTGCCAGGATCGCCTCCGCCGCGCGGATGAATGTCGCCGAAGCTTCCCCGTCATCAAAAGCGGCCGCCACGGTGACGATCGCGAGCATGCGCTCGCGGGCTTCCCCGACGTTCTCCTCATTAATGTCGACCCCATAGATACTCGCGAGACACCGCAGCACGGCGAACTCGTAGGCACGCCCTGTCTCCGCCGGGGAGATGGCGGCGATCTTCCGTTCCAGGATCGCGACGAGGAAGTTGCCATTCCCCGCTGCCGGCTCCAGAAATCGAGTGTCGATCTCGACGAACATGTCCGGAATCAGGTCGAGCATCGCCTTCACTTCGCGAGGTTGCGTGTAGACCTCACCGAGATCTCGAACTCGCGCCCTCGACTTGATGTGTCGCGGCTCCGTCATCACGCTCCCGCTCATCGATTCCCCCCATTGCGCCGCCTACATCCGCGACCGTATCCCCATCCTGGCGCATGCGTACGAGTTCAGGCATGCGCATTTCATGCATTGGCGACGGGATCCAGACGCTGCATCGATGGTGATACGTCAGCGACATATCGGTCAACGGCGGCGAACGATTCTTTTCGCAACTGAAGGGACTCGTCGGATCTCGCTACTGGAGGCAAGTTCCCGAGGGATGCCTGTCTTTGTAACGGCGCTTAGCCCACCCAGAGGGTCGAGAGCACGAGCGCGGCAGGCGCGAGAGGGAGGACCCAGCCGAGGAGTGCGTCGGTGCGGCATCCGTCTGTTCGTTCGGGATCGCGGTGGGCGCGCCATCCGGTCACGACCCAGACGGATGCCGAGGCCGCCA
>TARA_R100000365_G_scaffold2557_1_pt1 | contig 12947 bp, 10 predicted proteins | sample TARA_R100000365 | Tara Oceans TARA_R100000365 (sample SAMEA2620668) | marine metagenome | biome: marine biome (ENVO:00000447); feature: mesopelagic zone (ENVO:00000213); material: "saline water (ENVO:00002010), including plankton (ENVO:xxxxxxxx)" | depth 1000 m | reverse complement strand
TTCGTAGCTTACGTCAGCGTCCCATTTTCGGGGAGTAGCTCAGAGGTAACAATAAAGGACCCCGACAACATACCGTCTGAGGGAGAGTTTCATCGGGCGATTGTGCGTGTCGCTAACGGAACTGTGGAGCTCAGTGAGTTTCTTCCCAGCGAGCCGAAGGCGCTGGAGCGTGATTTCCGAAAAATTGTCCGGGCCAAGCCGCTCAGGGCTGTAGCAGAAATCACCTCCAATCCCGCCTACCCGCTGTTTCGGCTCATCGACGCTATCTTGCGTTTCAGTGAGCTCAGTCAGAGGGAGCTGGAAAAGTGGGTGCTTTCGCTAGACGCGAACGCGACCTCAGCAGATCCCAAATCGTCACCGCCCAGTTTCCTGGAACAGGCCATTCTCTTGACCTGCAAGGAGAGCGGATGGGTGGGAGCGTTTACGTCAAAGGCTCAAACGTTTTCCTGCGTGGAAGCGCCACTTCCGATTGATCTACGAAAGCTCGATCCGAAGACAAGATACTTGATGCCCATGGACGAAGCGGGCCGCTTCATGGACAACTATTTGAAATATTTAGACTGGACCGTCACTGTCGGTGACCGCATAGGAACAGCGAAAGAGAACGTACTTTTTATCCAGCCTCTCTCGAAAAAGCATGGCTGGCGTGAACGTAGGCTTCCACTCAGCCAAACCGCATTTGCTCCGATACGGTTGGCGCGACTAAAAGCGCTTCACAAGGCCACGGCGCACTACTCCGCTAGCCAACTAATCTCACTTGGGAGCGATAATGGTGAAGCGACGCTGGTTGTTAGAGACGAGAACGGGGATCGCATCGACCTACCGTTCGTTCAAGGCTCGGTTTCGTCGATAGTTGCGGCTGCTTTCGCCGAACGTTGGTTGGAGCGCGATGATCTCATCAAGTTGCATCGGCTAGCTGTGGATTACGATCGAGACCTTCTGATTGCCCTTAACCAGGGTGCTGAAGGTCACGCAACTGCCCTTGAGGTTGAAGTGCCCGACAACTTCACCGTTACGATTCCACTCGCCATTGCACCAGATGGCACTCTCGCATCGATCGTTGAGCCAGTGAATTGATTGCGCAACGAAGTTCATACCTGCAATGGGCTAACCGCAACATTGCAATTAAAGGATGTTCCGGTCCACCACATCATTTCGAACTTGTTCTCCGGGGATTGGCGGCTTTGGGGTGGAAAGGGGACCGGCCGCTTTTGGTCCGCGCTGGTGGTAACTGGCCATTCTCATACAGGCAGATCGAGGACGCTACGGGAGCTTTAGCGGTGTACCCGTCAGTCCAGTCATTCTTACGCCATTCCAGCGAAATGCAAGGCAAGGCCAGCTGCAGCGCAGCCCGCAAGCACCGTTACAGGGCCTAGCTTGAAACGGAAGACTGCAACAATGGCCAGCAGCACCAAAGCTGCGGCAGGCACGTTCAGTGTGGACCAGACCGGCACATCGATATCAAGTCCGAACGATGTGATCGTCTGCACCTCGTTAAAGATCACGTGCAGACCAAACCAGACGGCAAGATTTAGGATCACACCCACCACAGCTGCGGTTATGGCAGTCAGCGCAGCTGTGAGCACCTTGTTGTCGCGAAGCCGTTCGATGAAGGGCGCACCAAGGAATATCCAAAGGAAGCAGGGGACAAAGGTAACCCAAGTCGTCAAGAGCCCACCGAGCGTTGCCGCCATCATCGGCGACAAGCCGCTCGCCTCGCGGAACGCGCCCATGAAACCCACGAACTGCGTCACCATGATCAATGGCCCTGGCGTGGTCTCGGCCATGCCTAGCCCGTCCAGCATCTCGCCAGGAGCAAGCCAACCGTAGTTCTGCACGGCCTCCTGCGCGACATAGGCCAGGACCGCATATGCGCCGCCAAACGTCACCACGGCCATGACGCTGAAGAAGCCCGCAATCTGCGCGAACACGTTGGCTGGACCGAACACGGCGAACAGCACAGCGACCGGCACCAGCCAGAGCAAGAGGAATACCGCCGAAATCTGCAACGCCCAGCCCCGGTTGACCTGTGTGTGGTCCGGCGATTCCTCGCCCAGCAATGTATCGGCGTCCTCGATCTGGACTTTGCCTACCTTGCCGTGGCCGCCACCACCATGGAATGCGGGCAGGCCCGCACGCGCACCTAAAAACCCTATCAAGCCAGCGACAAGAATGATCAGTGGGAACGGTATCGCGAAGCCAAAGATCGCCACGAACGAAGCAACGGCGATGGCGGCCATCGTGCCATTCTTCAGGGCGCGCGAGCCGATACGGATGACCGCCTGCACCACGATGGCCAGAACGGCGGCCTTGAGCCCGAAGAACAGCGCCTCGACCGGTCCGACATTGCCGTAGAGCGCGTAAATCCAGCTTAGCGCCATGATCGCCACGACACCGGGCAGCACGAACAGCACCCCCGCGATGATGCCGCCGAGAGTGCGGTGCATCAGCCAGCCGATATAAACGGCGAGCTGCATTGCTTCTGGTCCCGGCAGCAGCATGCAGTAGTTGAGCGCATGGAGGAAACGCTTCTCGCCCAGCCAGCGCTGCTCTTCGACCAGAATTCGGTGCATGAGCGCGATCTGTCCTGCGGGACCGCCGAAGCTCAAGAGGCCTATGCGGGCCCAGATGCGGGTAGCAGTGGCGAGAGTTGGAAATGCGCGGTCCTGCATCAGCGTGCTTTCGGTGTGTTGGTGGGCCAGTTGTGGGTCTCCTCGGTTGCGTCGCGCGCCCACCGGTAGAAGGCGTCGTAGAGCAACATCCCGGCTTCAAGCTGTTCCAGATCGTCGGAATACATCCGCGACAGGCCGAGGGACGCCGCAAGCAGTCCGGCCGCTTCTGGTGCGAGGTCGAGCCGGGCCGTATCGGCAGCGCGAACGATGGTTGCCAACCGGTCGAGCGCAGGAATGGTCAGACCGAACTCGGCCAGCATTACATCAAAGGTGCAGAGCTCGCCCCGATGGCTCCAGAACACATCTTCGATATCGAAGGGCGACCCATTGTAGCGTTCAGCAACGCCAATCACCTCGGCGGGCGCCACGAACAGGATAATCGCGCGGGGATCGAGAAAGCGCCGGATCAACCAGGGGCACGCGATGCGGTCGATCTTGGGGCGCGACCGCGTGACCCAAATGGTGCGACCTTGTGTATCGCGCGCGGGCAACTTCGCTGGATCGATCAGCGGAAGACCGGCAGAACGCCAGGCCTCGAACCCACCCTCCAGATATTCCGAAGCGCAGCCCTCGGCGCGCAACCATGCTGAGGTGCCCTGACTGCGCCGGTGGCCGGCTTGGCACAAACTAATCGAGGGCTGTCCGGCGAGTTGTGGCGCGAGGGCGGCAAGTGCCTGGTCATCGGCCCTTGTGGCACCAGGGAGCAGTCTCGGATCGGTTGCGACATCTTCTTCCGACCGCACGTCGAGCAGGCGCGGTGCCCGAGGAGTTCCGATGATGCGGGCAAGTTTATCGACCGAGATGGCATTGGGCGCAGACATGTACGTTCCTCCGTCGCCGGAATTGAAAAGGAACGCGATCTTCAGCTGGCGCCTCGTGGGGAGCTCGCAATCCCCATGGTGTTCAAATACCGACGTTTCGCGTTGAACGTCAACCCAACTTCTCAGCGCATCAGCGATCAACAGCTACCCATGAAACGGCAGCTGTCGGGGTAATTTAAAGCATCTTCTACGACCGCAATGGCGTCGGCAGCTGCCATGCATCAGCAGCCAATCATCATGTTTTGCACAATTCCTTACATTACGGCCTAAGTTGCTGATCCAATAGAACCCGCCATGGCGCTCGCCCTTTTGCGCCAATGGCAACATCATGTTTTGCAGGGTAAACCCACAGAAGGTGATGTTGATGAAGCAGGCAAAGGTGCTAACCGATCAGGAGTTAAAGCGCGTCCTCGTCATGTGTGAAGCCATGCAGAACGGCAAGCGCAACAGGATTGCGGTCCTGCTCTCCCATTATGCGGGTTTGCGTGTGGGAGAGATCGCTAGTCTAAAATGGCGCGACCTGCTCAAGCCGAATGCCACGATCAAAGAGCAGTTCTGGCTAAAGGCCGAACACACCAAGTCCAATGAGGCCCGAGCAGTTCATCTAAACGGGCGGCTTCAGCGAGAATTGCGCGCTTGGAAAAGTTGCCTTAGTCAACTTTCTATCGATGCTCCGGTCATTCCGTCGCAAAAGCGGTCGAAGCGATACCAAAACGACTTGGGGCATTTTTCCGCCAACAGCCTGTGCCAGCTATTTGCTCGCATTTATCGGGCAGCAGGCATTGATGGGGCGACCTCACATAGTGGCCGCCGCTGGTTCATCACCAGGCTCGCGCATTCGGGCATATCACCGAAGGTCATCATGACTTTGGCCGGGCACAAGAACCTGACCACCACGCAGCGCTATATAGACGTTAACGATGAGATGTTAGTCAAAGCGGTCGAGGGTCTTTAGGCGAGCGTGTAGAATGGATACCAGCCGCATCGTAGCAGCCGCAGGTGCAGTTGTTTTAATCGCTATATTACTTCTGGCGTGGCTTGCGGATACGATTCCTGTCGATAATGCCCGCTCCCTCAACTCTTGCACATTGGTTCAGTGTCGAGTTTACCTCGTTCTGCGTGATTTTCAGACGATCTTAGGCGCAGCGGCGGCACTGCTTGCAGCCTACATCGCTACTCAGCCTGTGTGGCAGCAGTTGCGGAAAATGGCGGTTCAGCAGGACATCATGGCGCGCCAGATTATTGCCGATCGACTGAAGAGCGCCGAGCAGAAGACTGACTATCTCGTAGATGAGGTAACCAAGCTTTCCCAAAACATTTTTTGGTCCATCCATGACCAAGGCGACGACGACGAGCCAGCATTGAATATGAAGAAAGGCATCAGATGCCCTTTGGGCTGATTTCCAACTAAGCCAGGTCGAACGAGTTCTAACTAAGCTTGAAGCTCACCAACGATCCCTGCATGACACCGCTACCATCGAAAGCGCCAGAGCTGTTGTCATCGCGCAGCTGGAGCAGCTGGTCGACTGCCTCAATAAGATCCGCGCGCCAGGCGCTTATTTGGGTGATCCCCAATTTTCCGACCGGCAGATGGGCGATCTACGAAACGAAGCTTCTAATGCTGCAGACAAGCTTTCTTCAGTTCTCTGCAGCCTCGACAACTCGCTCAAATTGTACAAGGTGGAAGCAAAAACGGAGATCAGAGCGATCCGTCTCCGTATCCGCACTATCGATGATGAAGTCTTAGGTCGTCTATAACGATGCACCCGCCCAGTATCTCGAAATTGGGCCGTTGCGCAAATAACCGGCTAAGGCAGTGAATTGCCTACTCTAGAGTTAGACCAACTTGGCCGCAGTTCCTTCTTGAACATCTCCGGTCCGAGCTTTGAATAGAACTTCTGGATCATTTCCACGCTAGTGCCCGCGTTGGTAGCCAGCTGATATACATCCACGCCGGACAGCAATTGTTGGCAGATATAGAAATGACGGAAGCTGTAGGTAACGCGCTGTCCGCCTGAAGCAGTAAATTTCAAGCCTTCAGCTTCAAGCAGCGCGTTGAGGCTGCGTCGCATGGTCTTGATGCGCTCGCCCTGATAGTTGCAAAAAACTGGATCGTCTGGATTGGGTTCACGTCCGTGAATCGCCTCGAACGCGCTCCACAAATTGTGTAGCGAACCGAACACATGGGGATGCACAACTGCCGTGCGAGGCTTTGTCTTCCCAAAGGCGTAAAAGCGGAGATCGTATTCGGTCCCTATTGGGCTATCGACGTGCTCCTTGAACCCTTCGATATGACGCCAATCCAGATTATGCAGTTCTACCGGACGTAGGCCTGAATAGGCAGCGATATCGATATAGCTGGCGAGGACCAGACGCTCATAGCGCTGGCGCTTCTGCAGATGCGCTTCTCCGACCCGTTCCCCTGATGCCAGGATTAAGCGGTACACCTCATCCAATGTGAATGTTGGTCGGGGATTGGGCTTGGTCTTTGGAAGTGGAATACGCGGCACGTCGCCCGTACGTATTTCTCCAATGAGCTCAGCATAACGAAAGATGCCACTCAATACGGCACAGTTGGCGCGAACCGTATTTGCAGACGGCACCTTGCGCACAACCTTCGAAAAGTAGCGTCGCCCTTTTCGCTGACGCTCATGCTTGTGAATGTCTTTGCCTGGCCCCTCAGTCCAGTACGTGAAGCGCCAGTCGACAAACGACTTAATGAGCGGCGTCGTGATCTGAGACAAGCGGTAAGAGCCGAAGAATGGAATCAGATAGCGCTCAATTACCTGCTTGTCGTTGATGTTCCGATAGGGCCTCATATGCCCTCGCTCGACCTGCTTCCGCACGTATGTCAGGTAGTCTTTAGCTATCCGCTCAAATTTCGCAGGCGCCGTAAAGATCCCATCCTCTGCGCGCACCTGGTACCGATAGTACTCATCGCGCGCGAGACGTTCGGCCAAAGCACGATCGCTAGTTTTGAGGCTAATACGTTCCTGCCCCTTTCCACGTATGGAAAAACGCATCCACCAATTCTTGCTGTTCTTCCGCTGGAACAGCTCATAATCCGTCAGCAGATTTGTTGTTGAGCCGACCATTGAGGAATTAGGTGCATCCTGCTCGTGCTAAAACTGTGCTTCTATTTTGCCGTGCGCGACTAATTCTCTGAACACAAACAGCAAAAATCCATACTGTGCTAAACTGTGCTAGCTGTCAATCGGACAACAATCCAGACGCACGCATGTTTAAGCCGCTGTTCTTAAACGCATATTTTTTCGGGGAAGCGCAGTGAATACCTAATTAGGAATCTGATGCTCTATCCTGCTGAGCTACGGGACCACGGCGTTTCGCTTAGCAAAATCGGAGGTTGATGGGAACCGGCAATTGCGGCGGGGGCACGATCAGGATCACGACTTAAAAGGCTTTGGTCAGCCCAAACGTGACATCGTGGCTGTCATGATCGAAAAAGCTCACATTGGAAAACTGCCGCGTATAACTGTAGCCCAGCGTCGGCGTAAAACCGCCAAGATCGATCTGGCTGTTCGAAACGGTGACGCCTGCGCTTAGCCGGTCATCGACGCGTGGGGCGCCGGTGCCGGGGTAATTTCCCAGATACTGTTCTCTGGCGTAGCGCGCAAAGATCGAGGTCGAGAACCCGCCCCGCCAATCGCGCTCCACCCTCACTTCCCCATAAATTCCGTTTCTGTCGAGATGGGCGCTTTGAGTGCGTTCGATATCCACGCCCGTTTCAACGCTTGCCCGCAAGGCAGGCATGAACGCATGGGTCAGTTGCGCGCCCGCCAGAACCCGAAACCCGTTGCGATAGGTCTCGGATGCATAGTCCTGCCCCAGTGCGGTAAAGCTCAACCCCACAAGATTTTGCGCACCTGCGGAAGCGGCGAAGTCTCCGCTTAGTCCATAGCGCATCAGATGCGGCTCGAAGGCTGAAAATGTTGCATTGATGATCGGACCAATGGCAAATCGGGCGCCGCCGACGCGGCCCTGCCAGCTGAGCCCGGCATTGAGCGAAATCTGTTCGGCGCGGCTTCCCTCGATATCGGTGGTCAGATCGGCTGAGGCGCTTGCGACGAGGGCCTGCCCGTTGCCAAGAATAAAGCTGTTATATGCACTCGCCCCAATCGTTACGCCCATGCCGGCCGTCTGGCGTGAACCCGGATCGATGGCAAACGCCAGCCCACCCGCGTTGAAGGTCTGGTGGCCGCTTCCCCGATTGAGATTGCTCGACGGCGCGATGGAAAAATGCATCTGTGCGCCATAGCCCCGATTGGCCCTGATATGGTCGAGACCGGACTGCGCAAGGCTGTGGATCCCGTCATTGGCATTGAGTGCGAGAATGTCGAGATGATGCGCCGCGCCCTCGAAATTGCGCATCGCAAGCAGAGTTCTGGACAACTCAACGCGTGCCGCCACGAAATCGGGATCGATGACCAAAACGGAACGAAAGAGCGCAACGGCGTCAGCGTTCCGACCTTGCTGCCGGGCGATCAGCCCTTCGAGATGGGTGCGATGGAGGGCATGCAGTGCCGGTTCGGAGACAGTGGCGGCAAGATGGGCGCGCGCACCGTCGTGGTCACCCCACGCCAGAAGCCGTGCCAGAAGCTTACCGTCCGGTCCGCTAGCCGCTGCCGTCCCTGCCATGCCCAGGACAAGCGCCATGAAGAAGATCGGAATGCGCATCGTCCAGGTCCCCTCAAAAAGACGGGTACGACACACTGATGCCGTACCCTTTGCAGGTTGGAGGTTCGCAATCAGTCCCTTATTGCCGAGAAAACACCGGTGCCGACCGTTTCGTCGCCACTGATAGCCATTACGCCGCCCACTTCCTCGCCGCTCGCGCCATAGAATTTGCCGCTATAGGTGCCCCCCAGATCGGTGAGAGTGAACGCCGTTAGAAGGTCGTTGTCCGGGGTGATTGTCCCGCTGAACCCCGTGCCCGAGATCGCCGCACTGTCAAGGGCCACGGTGCCGCTGACTGCAGAACCGCCAAGCACCTCGATATTGTCGACCAGCCCCGATATCTGACCGGCATTGAAATCAGCCGACATCGTCAGGTCCCCCACAATGCGGGTCGTGTCGTTGAACGTGCCGCTGTCGGTCAGGGCTGCGCCCGCAAAGCCCGAGTATGTGGCGGTTGCTGTGCTTGGCACATCGCCAGGCATGGTTTCGGTGCCCACGACCGCAAACCCGCTGATCGCTTCTCCGGCAGGATCCCAGAAATAGCTCCACACCTGATGGTGCGCGGCGTTGGACACATCGAGCACATCGACGACATCTCCCTGCCAACTGTCGAGCCTGTAGTATGGCCCCGGCCCGAGACCATCAAACTCAAGGGTTCCGCCGCTGATATCGGTGGCGGCAAAGCTGTGGGTGAGGCCGTCGATGGTCACATCGAGGCCGCCCTGGTCATTGGCGGCAATCGAAAATGCCGTGTCCTCGAGCGCCCTCGTTTCTAAAGCGTCGAAGTCGTGTTCGACAGCGGCGCTCATCAGGCTGTTATAGGCCATCAGGGTCTGGCCGTCCGCCAACGCCTCGCTCGCGGTTCCAGCCGATACGGCAAACACTGCCGGCGAAGGCGTCCCCCCGCCTCCGCCGCCCCCTGTGCTGCCGGTCGAGGAGCATCCCGCCAACAGCGTTGCGGAAAGGCCGATAACAAAAAACGGAGTATATCTCTGCATGGGGTTCCCCTGAAGTTGTCTCCAAAAGCGCCGCGGTCAGTGCCGGTGCGCGATCAGATTTCTGTCAGAAGGGACGCTAACGACCGGTCGAACACCTCAGTATCCCCCACCCGGGGGAGGGTTGGGCGGCGGCGGCGAAAAAACGTCAGACCCGCACCGATTGTCAGCCGGAGCGCCGGGCCATAACGGATCGGATCAGCCCGACAAGGGCGCCTTGCCGGTTAGTGTCGGTTTTAAAGAATATCGAATTAAGATGGGTTTTGGCGGTCTCACGGGCTATCCCGCACTTCTCCGCTGCCTCGGACAGACTCAATCCCGATGTAAGCTCAAGGGCGACGCGCGCTTCGGCCGGGGTAAGGCCGAACGCCTGTTTGAGCAGCGCGGCGCTGGGCATTGGCTGGCGGTCAAGATCGGTCAACAACACGATGAATCGCGCAAAAAAGAACACGCCGTCAAACCGGGTGGGCACCGGCAGCACATCGAGCAGCAATGGACGCCGACCGGGTCTTTCGATGCGCAGCGGTCCCGATGCATCCGGCCCCTCCGCAACCACCTTGCTTATCGCCGCCGAAACGCTGCGGGCAACGGTCCGGTTGTGGGAGGTCACCTTGCGGCCGAGCACAGTTAGACTATCTCCCATCATATGCTCTGCGCCGCGTGTCATCTCGATCACCTGGCCCTGGCTGTCGAGCAGGATGGCCGCATCGTTGAGGGCATCAAGCATGCCCAGCCCAAGCGACGTCTGCACCCAGCCCACGCGCTCGGCCGTCGTAACGACTCGCGCTAGGTGACCTGAAATGGCCCCGAACAGCAACCGGTCGTCCTCCGAGAACATTTCGCCCTTTGCACCGCGAAACACCGACAGCACATATTGGCGGCTGGGCGACTTGAAGGTTATTCCGCCCCACCACTTTTTGCCGTAAGGCAACATGAGCTCCTGGTAGATCGGCTCGCGCTGATGATCCTCCTCGGTCGCGATATCCTGCTCGAGCACGATGGTTTGTCCGCGGTCCGTCAGCGGCCAGCCTCGGTTGGCGCGGTAGTCGTCGAGATGCCACCCATCAACCACAAAGCGCTCGGCGAACTCGGTGAGGTCGGACGAGAACGGCAGGTTGATCGTGTCCTCGGTAGCCACCCTCGGCACGGTGATGGCCGAATCCGCCCCAATGGCATCGCACAATCGCGCCAGACCTGCCTGCCACAATCCGCGCTCGAATCCGGCCTCATAAAGCCCGTCAACTGCCGCACGAACACCCTCCGGCAACATGCCCCGTCCCCCGAAGACCCTCACACATTTGTATTTAAGAGCATTTCACTGTATCTGGCAAACCTGTAACTGTATTCACATCTTCACCGCACGAGCCGCACTGTTTATTTGACCACGGCAAGACACTATTACTCCCCTGGCCCATGTCGTCCCAAGCCGTTATTTCGTCCTCGCAGAAACAACGTCTAAACACGCAATCGTCCAGCATAAACCGTACCGTTGAGCAAACGGTGTTGCAGCTAATGCGATCATGGATCCGATTTGATATTCCGGTTCAGGCAGCCCGGCCTAGCGCCCTCCGGCTGCCTTCGAGATCCCACACAAGCGTCATCACCGCCAGCGGATCGCTCGGAGCGGCAAGCGAGAGCATGCTGGCCCCGCTCGCGCTCAACCGGCGGAATTTTTCGCGTGCCCGATGGTCGCCGATAAGATCTTCGGCGGTGCCGGCCCAGCCGATCACTCCGTTGTCTTCGAGCGCATAAAGCCGGGTCGGCGTCATGGCGACCCCGGCCTCCCGCTCGCGCTCCATCAGATAACGCCGGCCCGACCGTCCGGTCCAAAGCACACTGGCGCTCTCGCCAATGCCGGCTTCCGCAATGCTGTTCAATCCGATCATGGCCACCCTCGAAAACGGCCCCGCGCTATCCCGCCACCAAAGGCGAAAAATTCATTTGGTGACCGGCAGTCACTCCGACCGAACCGGCCCAATGAGAACAAAATTAGAACAAAATGGAGGAAGCGTCAATCCCATGCACTCCCAAATCGTCCCATTCCTCATAAGCGATGTCAAGATATTGTGTCCCGATTACGGCAAAACACAATCTATCGCATTTTGATGACTGGAACACCGATGAGCGCGAGAGGTCAGGACGAGGCGCCCGATTTGGCTTCAAGTTCGTTGAGCCGAGCGCGAAGCCGTGGCGAGATCGGCCGTGCAAGGCCCTTTCTCGCGTCTTCGAGCACCATGGCGTCGGTCTCGGTTTCGATGCGCGCGATCAGAGTTTTCAAAAACTCATCCCCCGGTAGCCCCGGCGGGATCGGCTCGAGAAATTTGGCCCGCGCCGTCCCCGGCCACAAAACGGGGCTGTTGCGCCCCCAATAGAGCCCCGACGTCAGCGCGACGGGCACCACCGGCACATCCATGGCCAGATACATCCGCACGATCCCCGAGCGGTAGGCCGGCGTATCGAGCGGCGCGCGGCGCGTGCCTTCGGGGAATATGATCACCCGGCAACCCTTGCCCAGGGCCGCCCTGGCCTCGTCCATCATGGCGGGCAACGCATCCTTGCCCTTTTTGCGATCGACCGAAATCGTATCCATCCAGCGCGCCGCCCAGCCAAAAAGCGGTATGTCGAGCAGTTCTTTTTTGGCGATGAATGCGGGGTGCCCCACATGGGGCAAGACGGCAAAGATATCCCAGTCCGACTGGTGCTTGGCGCCGATGATGCATCCGCCCGCAGGGATGTTTTCAGCCCCGGTCACCTCGGTTCTGATCCCCACGATCCAGCGCAGGAAAAACAGATTCGCACTGTTCCAGTATTGTGCCAGGCTCCAGCCCACCGATTTGAGGTTCGGTGTCAGCCTGGACATTAATCCGATAATGATCGCCAGAATGATCGTGTGGGCGAAAAACAGCAGATAGAACACCGCCGAGCGGATGGCCTGAACGATCATGGCAAGGTCCTCCCCGGACCGTCAGGAAATTTGCGAGAGGAAGCGCCGCACCGTCAAGCGCGACGTGATCGCGGTTAGTCCGGCAATCACCAGAACGACCCCGATGATGCCCAGAATTCCGCTGATCCCCAGCGCGAACTGCCCGAACAAGACCCCGAGCTGCGCGCTCGACTGTTCGGGCACAACCGTGCTCATCGCCGTTCCTGCTATGATGAAAAAGATGATGGCCGCCACCCCGCCCACCAGTCCGCCCTTGAGCCCGAGCAGCAAAAACCGCCCCTGGAACTCCCCGGCGATGAACGTGTTGGACGCCCCGATGAAATGGAGCACATCGACGATTTCCCGGTTGGTCGACATGGTCCCACGCGTCGCAAAGACAATCGCCAGCGCCGTCGCCACAAGGATCAGCGCGAGCACCAATATCCCCGAAACAACGATCGTACCGGCCATTGTGTTAAGCTGCACCCGCCAGGCCGCGTGCGTTTCCAGCGTCGCCCCCGGAATGGCCGAAATCTCGCTTTCCAGCCGCGAGATGTCGGCAGCGTTGGGATCGGCAAGCTGCACGATCACCAGCCGCGGAATGGCCAGATCCGAAAGGTCCAGCCCCTCGCCCAGCCAGGGCTGCAACAACTCTTCGCTTTCCTCGATCGACACCACCCGCGCGCTCGCAACGCCAGGCACCGCTTCCGACAGCGAGACGGCAAGCCGCAGATTGGAATCGATCACTTCGCCATCGAGCGGACGGATCTGGATGGTCAGCTCGCGCCCCACATCGGCCGACCAGCCCATCGCCGACTTCTGGACCAAAAGCACGCCGCCA
>TARA_R100000365_G_C2748464_1_pt1 | contig 13002 bp, 13 predicted proteins | sample TARA_R100000365 | Tara Oceans TARA_R100000365 (sample SAMEA2620668) | marine metagenome | biome: marine biome (ENVO:00000447); feature: mesopelagic zone (ENVO:00000213); material: "saline water (ENVO:00002010), including plankton (ENVO:xxxxxxxx)" | depth 1000 m | reverse complement strand
GTACAGGAACTGATGTAGGTTCATCTTTAGGACAATTGATCAATTCACTTTCCCAGTCTTTGGAGGTATTTACCAGAGATGCCAAGGTGGGAATTCCTTTGGGAAAAAGATCTCAAGGAATTTTAATTCCTAAAAATGCAGAAGCTTATTACAGTGGAAATAGTATGCTTTTGGCAAGATCCAATGTTCAGGGTTATATAGATGTATTCAAAGGATCCAGAACCTCAGAAGGAGCTAACTCCCAAAGCCTTTTGGCATATCTCAATCAACTGAATGCTCAGTATAAAGGAGGAAGCCTTTCAAGCGCTTTGGAGCAACAGTTTCAGAACAGCTTAAGCAAGCTGAATCAAATTTCTGACCCATACAGTAGATCCATTGAAGCTCAAGCTACCATTGCAAATGAGGCTTATTTGGAACTTCAAAAAACAGTTGTGCTTGTCAAAGTTGATTTGGCTTCCGCTTTAGGTATTCTCATTTCCTATCAAGATAACGACGGAGATTAAGTGCTCAACAGATTCCTGGCATTTCTTAACAAACCAAGTAGCATTGCACCCTTAAGTAATTTAAGGGTGCTTTTTGGCTTTTTAATGCTTTGGAGTACTCTTCGATTTGTATTGTATGGTTGGATAGAAACCCAATACAATGAGCCGATTTTCCATTTTTCCTATTTTGGTTTCGAATGGGTAAGCTATCCGGGTCCTACTTGGATGTATGTACTTTTTGCACTGATGATTCTATCGAGCATTAGCATCATGCTCGGTTTGTTTTATAGAGTCTCCGCTGTGATTTTCTTTCTGTCCTTCACTTATGTGGAGCTGATTGACCTGACCAATTATTTGAATCACTATTATTTTGTGAGCTTATTGGCTTTTATGATGATTTTTTTGCCTGCTCATAAAAGTTTCTCCATCGACTCTCAAAGAATTAAAAACAATGTAGCCACGCATGTTCCCTATGGATTCATATTCAGTGTCAAGCTTCTCTTGGCGATTGTTTATTTCTATGCAGGTGTAGCCAAGCTCAATCATGAATGGCTCATAGAAGCACTTCCATTAAAAATATGGTTAGCGCCTCATACTTCCCTCCCATTGATTGGGCCTTTCTTAGATGAGCTCTGGGTTGCATACCTTTTCAGTTGGTTTGGTGCCATTTATGATTTAAGCATCCCTTTCTTTTTATTCTCGAAAAAATACAGAAGCTTGGCATTTTTGGCTGTGGTTGTCTTTCATATTACCACCTGGATTCTTTTCCCAATCGGCATGTTTCCTTTCATTATGATAGGCTTAACTACTGTATTTTTTAGCGCTGAAACGCATCTAAAAATTCAAGCTTTCTTCAATAAAGAAAAAGTTGCTATACAGGAGAAAATACTATATAAGCCTCAGAATTTGAGCTTATTGACAGGTTTATTCTTTCTGTTTTTCAGCTTTCAGATTCTTTTCCCTTTCAGGTATTTGCTCTATCCCGGAAATCTTTTTTGGACAGAGCAAGGTTATAGATTTTCCTGGAGGGTCATGTTGATGGAAAAAGCCGGCTATGCCATCTTCCATGTGACAGATCCAGATACAGGAAGAAGCTGGGAACTCTACCCAAAGGACTATTTAAGTCCCATGCAAGAAAAGCAGATGTCCACTCAACCGGATATGATTCTTCAGTTTGCTCACTTTCTGGAGGACAGCCTGAAAAAGCAAGGAATATCCAAGCCTGAAATTAGAGCTGAGGTGTATGTCTCTCTAAATGGAAGAGGCAGTCAGCTGTTTTTGGACCCTAATAAGGACCTGACCCAGATCAAAGATAGTTTCGCTCCCAAAAACTGGATTTTACCACTTTCAAATCAATGAAAAAAGTCATCCTAAGTTTAGTTCTTATCCTATGCTGTCACCTCGCCATAAGCCAGGTAATCATCAGAGGATCGGTAAAAAGTGGCAAGGAAGGGATGCCCGGAGCCTTGGTTTATCTCAAAGAGACCAACTATCAAGCGATTACAAATGCTAGGGGAAATTATGAAATGGTTGGGGTTCCGGCAGGAAATTATAGGATGGTCGTCTTTTTCACGGGCTTTGGCACCATTCAGGAAGAAATAGAAGTAAGAGCTGATCAAGCAATTTTGAAAAAAGATTTTCAACTGGAAGAACTGAGCCAGGAACTGGAAAATGTGACGATCCAAGATGAGCGCGTCAATACCTTTGGTGTTCGAAGGCTCAATGCTATTGAAGGAAGTAATATTTTCGAAGGAAAGAAAAATGAGGTAATAGAACTGAAGGATCTGGCTCTCAATCTCGCAACTAACAACAGCCGGCAGACTTATAACAAAGTACCGGGACTGAATATCTACGAAAACGATGGGGCGGGATTACAGTTGGGCATTGGAGCAAGAGGCTTGGACCCAAATAGAACTTCCCATTTCAATGTAAGACAAAATGGCTATGATATCAGCGCCGATGCCTTAGGTTATCCTGAAAGCTATTACACACCATCACTTGAAGGCGTAGAACGCATAGAAGTGGTAAGAGGAGCAGCCTCCTTGCAGTATGGAACTCAGTTTGGCGGTTTACTGAACTTCCAGATGAAAAAAGGGAACCCAGAGAAAAAGGCAGAAGTCACTCTACGGAATACTGTGGGCTCATTTGGTTTTTTCAATACCTTTTCCAGCCTTGGGGGACAAGTCGGTAAGTTCAATCATTATACTTTTTTCCAGTATAAAAGAGGAAATGGCTGGAGGCCCAATAGCGGATTTGATTCCAAAGTGGCTTATACCTCATTGACTTTCGAAGCCAATGAAAACCTAAGCATTACGGGCCAATATACCTATATGGACTATCTGGCTCAGCAGCCTGGAGGCTTGACAGATGCGCTTTTTGAAGAAAATGCAAGACAGTCCATTCGGGAAAGAAACTGGTTTCAGGTCAATTGGAACCTTTTTTCCCTACTTGTAGATTACAAGCTCTCTGCAAAACTTCGATTCAACTGGAGAAATTTCGGATTGATCGGAGGAAGGGATGCCTTGGGAAATTTGGGGAGGATTGACCGGGTAGATACGGATGATGAGAGAAACTTATTTGTAGATGATTTTAAGAATTTCGGTTCTGAGGCTAGACTGATCTACAACTACCAAATTGGAAAGCAAGAACAGGCATTACTGATCGGAACAAGGTATTATCAGGGACTAACTCTTAGAAAACAAGGATTGGGACAGGCAGGAAAAGAGGCCGATTTCAGATTTTTGAATCCCGGCGATCTGGAAGATTCTGACTATGAATTTCCGGGAAGAAATGTGGCGCTATTTGCAGAAAACGTATTCAATGTTGGCCCAAATTTCAGCATCACCCCTGGGCTGAGATATGAGATGATACGAACCCAAGCAGAAGGTTATTATACCCAAACTACCAAGGAGCTGGATCCCCAAACAGGTTTTGCGGTAGACTCCACTTTTCAGGTAAATGAATCCAGAATCAGAGACCGATCCTTTTTATTTGGTGGGATAGGACTCAGCTACAAAGGCATACCCAATCAGGAGATTTATGCGAATTTCTCCCAAAACTACAGATCTATCAATTTCAATGATATCCGGGTAAACAATCCCAATTTGGTGGTGGATGAAAATATTCAAGACGAAAGCGGATACAACTTTGATTTAGGTATTCGCGGGAATAAAGCCGATCTATTCAATTATGATGTGAGCTTATTTTATCTCCGATACAATGACAGAATCGGTGCAGTGTTGAAGACTGATCCGGAGAATTTCAGGATTTTCAGATTTCGAACCAATGTAGCAGATGCCTATAGCGCAGGAATGGAGGCATTTGGAGAAGTCAATTTGATCAAGGCTTTGGGCTATGATAAAAAGTATAAGCTTTCTGTATTTTCTAATATTTCCCTGATTCAGGCAAGGTATATCAACTCAGGTGAGTCAGGAGTGGAAGGAAATCAATTGGAGTTGGTTCCTCCGGTTATGATCAAGCCAGGCTTTTCATTTAGCAGGGAGAAATTCAGAATGAGTTTTCAATACAATTATGTTCAGCAACATTTCACAGATGCCACCAATGCTGTGCGAACTCCTTCTGCAGTTGAAGGCATCATCCCCTCCTATCAGGTAATGGATTTAACTTTTCAATACCAAATCAAACGTCTGAAAATCGAAACCTCAGTGAATAACCTAAGTGATGAACGATATTTCACCCGCAGAGCCGCAGGTTATCCTGGTCCAGGCATTATTCCAGCCGAAGGAAGATCCTTTTTTGTAGGCTTGGAATATGTTTTTTAAAATTCTGATGATCGGCAATTATATCCGTTGCCGGATTTTCCTTGCTTAAGCAATAGGAAGACCGAAGACAGAAGACAGCAGATCAGAATGACCTTGCTTGAAAGCCTGTTTCCACCAATCAATTTTTGATTTCTTGATAATCAGAAAAACTGCAACTTGTGAAAAAAAACAATCCTTAATATGCTAGACCAACTGAAAAGCGCTCCCGATAAAATACAATTTTCCGAGGTAATCGAGTTTATCGAAAAGCACTATACTTTTACCCCAACGCGTTTTATTAATGGAAATGAAGTCAACGAAGCAGGGCATAATAACGGGAGTTGTAAAATCCTTTCTTTTGCCAAAATGAAGGGATTATCCAAGGAAGAAGCCCTTCAACTTTTTGGAGATTATTACAGAAAAGATGTGTTGCTGAACCCCAATGGAAAAGACCATCAAAACATCAGAAACTTTATGAATTCCGGTTGGGAAGGGGTGCAGTTTGATGGGGAGGCATTGGAGGAAAAGTAGTTTGCAGTAGGCAGTGGCCAGTAGGCAGTATTTCACGCTTCTAGTCTCTCGAATCTCATTTCTAGCTTCTTGCATCTAATCTCTCGCATCTAGTTTCTATATTCTCGCATCTAATCTCTAGCCTCTACTCTACATCCACTACAAACCTTGCATATCGAGTCATGGGATGAATTCCATTGTCTTTGACTTCGGCGATTATATGAAGCTGACCAGTTGCGCTTGGACCCAATTGAACTTCTACCTGATTCCCTGAAGCATTCAAGCTGGCCTTACCGGTGTAAGTTCCAACTTCTTGATAGATCCAAAATTTGGTTTCTACCTCATCTCCATCCGGATCAGAAGTTTCCACTGCCAGATTGAGTTTAGCACCAGCTTTAGCTTTTGGTCTGGCGGTCCCTATTACTTTAACTAAAGGGGCATGATTGGCGTTTGGGTAATCCTTCACGCACCAATCTGCTCTGGCTGCAAAATCCTGCTGAATAGCCTCTATCCATCGGATTTGAGGATAAGTGGGATCCAAGGTATCCTTAAAAGGACTATAATCTAGTGCCGCTGCTCCATCTTCCCAGCGATTGGGTTGGGTGGAGGACTGAACCAGCCGACCACCCCAGCCACCCCATTCAGGATGGTTCAGATTATCCAAGCCCACGTCTATGAGGTGCAAAAAGGCAGGAGAATCTCCCTCCGAGATAAAATCAAAAATCCCAAAAGATCCCCATTGTGCATTTTCAAGTTGAGTAGGATCTCCATGAATATGCTCATCATCTCCCTCCTGCTTTTGCCCGTCTCCATAGCTATAATATTGCTTAAGCAAAGGACCGTGGTCATTGATAATCTCATTTCCCATAAATTCCCCTTCGAATAGATAATGCTGTGACTCAGGAACTGCCTCTTTCCAGGGATAAGCAAAGCACCAAAATTGACTGGAGTTGTAATAAATCTTCAAATCCGGCCAGTTAGGTTCAATGTATTTTCTATAGGTAGCATCCTGATCCAAAATGGCATAAATGATAGCTTTATCTATGACCTTTTGATAAATTTTCTCCCATTCCGGACTCGATTTAAATTCATCCTCTATGGATTTTAAAGCCCGTGCGATGGTGTTTGTACCACCCCAAACCTGCAAATAGATAGGTTCCATATTCTCATCCAGCAATTTGGCTTTTATAAAGTCAGAGCCTGGAGTATCCTTTTCCATTTCTCCCTCAAAATCTATATTTCCTACTCTGACTACTGAACGCAGATAGTCTGCTGTGGGAAAACCATCTGCATGTTGACTGAGCTTAGGATAAACCTCTTCATAGGCATCCAAAAGCGGGTTCATCCAAGTGGTTCCCGGCCATCGGAGATCTGTCTGAGCTCCGTACATATTTTTGGTCATCTCCATTTCGGAGACAAAGGAAGTTCCTTTCCCATCCCCTTTGTAATGCCACATGGAGGAAGAATAGATCAAGCCTTCAATTCTGAATTCATTGGCATACAGCAACATTCGGATAAAAGAATCCACATCGTCAATTTCTCCATCGGTGGTTACGATGGTTCGGGGTTTCTGAATTTCGGAGATATTGACTTCTGTAGAATTTTGGGGTTGCTGACAGGAGAAAAGAAAAGCCAAAGCAAGAAGAGACAGGAGATTTTTCATAGGTTTTGGGTTTGAGAGAATTAAAATAAGGAAAGAGACTGGAAAAATTGAATTTGAAAAAAACTAACAAATTCTGCTTAATAGACTAAACCTCTCTTGCAAGTGATTAACGACTTCCTTATTTTTCATAACTTTTTAGTGACAAGGAGTCTGAAAAGACAGAATTAGGTAAAAATCTATTGACTAAAAAAAGATATAAAGTCGTGCAAACCTATCCAAACTGGGCGCATAGTCACTAAAAAATATTAACAATAAATAAGTTGACAGTTATACAGAAAAACTAGAGTAAGATAAAAATGACTGAAAAATTTTTAAAGGCTAAACATTGGCAATTATTCTTATTGACATTCGGAATTCCAATGATGTTACAATTCCTTATGGTAGGAACTATATTCACAAACGTTGGAACCGGAAACAATCCTGACCCAACTTTTATTTTTAACTATATGAAATTCTTCCCAATCATGATGATAATTTTCACGGGAGTATTTTTTGGTTGGTTTTGGTCTGTGGCAGTTGGACTTCAAATTAAAGTACCGGAAGATGTAAAAATGAAAGTAAAGAAATTTAAGATTTTCTTTTTTATACCAATGGTTTACTTGCTTTTCGTTACTCTGTTTATGGGAGTCCAATTGAACGGTTTAATGACAAATGGAACAGAACCAAGCGTTGGCCTGATAGGTGTTTTAGTTGCTGTAATCGTTCCTTTACATTTATTCTCCATGTTTTGCATATTTTACTCTTTATACTTTGTAGCAAAGACATTTAAAACAGTTGAACTACAACGAGAAGTTAACTTTTCGGACTTTGCAGGAGAATTTTTCCTATTTTGGTTCTATCCAATTGGAATATGGATTGTTCAACCAAAAATCAATAAAATGATTATAGAATAAAGCACATACTGCTTACAAAGTGTATAGCCAATGCTAAAAAAGACGACCATACATTACTTTCTAGGGCTTGGACTGGCACTTTTAACTATACTAATTGTCGAAGGGACGCTTGCTGTGCTTCCTGACATTGGTTGGTATTTTATGACGGTTATCTACCTGACAATTTTCGTTTTGCAAATCACTTTTTATTACCTGACAACCAACTACAAATTTGGCTGGACAGCTATAAGCTTTATTGTGAATTTCATTCTGTGGACATTTGAGCAAGTAGTTATAGAAAAGACTTTTCACGACTCCTTCATCTATCATGGTGAAAACTGGAAAATTGCTGCTTACGTTCTTGGTGGACTGCTTTGGGTGACAAACAAAATTCTTATCGACCAGCTCTTAAACCTTAATAAATCTATCAATGTACAGACCAGCAAAATAAATGTATAGCGTATTTCTCATATTACTTTTAGCCTCTCCATTGCTGCTACTTGCGACATATTTAATGTTAGCAAAACGGAAGTCATTTTGGAAAATATTTGCTGTTCACACATTGGTGCTAATTGCATACATGACATTTGTGGTTACCTATTCCAAGCTATTGACAGGACACGATGAATACGGACTTGGACAACTTGGACTCGGAATTTTATTTATCATTGGACACATAATAATTGGATTTACACACGGACTCTTTGTAACACTTAAAAGACGACAAATACTTTGAAAACAGAAAGTAGCACTGGCTATATCACGAGTCTTGCCTCAGGCGTGATGATTCCGTTTCGTTCTTCACGAGGTAGGCTAGTTAAACTAGGAGATATGCGCATTTATTCAAATGCATTTCAGATAAATATTTTAGTACCTGCGGTAGGCAGGCACTGAAAATCTCCCGCACGCAAAGCCGCAAAACGATAAATGCGAGTTTCAACAATTTCATTATTTTCCACCATCTTATCTCTAAAATCACATTACTATGCCCAAAAACCCTCAATGGATAGAACTGGAAAACCGACTCAGAAATTTAATAGAGTCTGCTACGGAACTGACTGAAACTGTAAAATGGGGAATGCCGGTGTTTACCCTTGATGGAAAAAACGTCTTGGGTTTTGCAGGAATGAAGCATCATTTCGCTGTTTGGTTTTATAATGGGGTATTTTTAAAAGATCAGCATCAAGTCTTGATCAATGCTCAGGAAGGAAAAACCAAAGCCATGCGCCAATGGAGAATGGAATCTGAGGCGGATTTGGATGAAAAAGTATTTTTAGAGTTGGTTCAGGAGGCTATTTCCAACGAACAGAAAGGACTGGTTTGGAAACCAGAAAAATCAAAAGAGTTGGAGTTGCCAGATTTATTGAAAGAAAAACTGAAGGCTGATTCAAAATTGAAAAAAGCCTTTGAACTCCTTACTCCCTATAAACAAAAGGAGTATGCGGAATACATAACAGAAGCCAAGCGGGAAGCAACTCAAGTTTCGCGCCTAGAGAAAATCATCCCCATGATCTTGGAAGGAAAAGGGCTGAATGATCGGTACAAATAAGATCATACTTATTAGCTATTGATTCATTAAGGCTTACTTTACTTAAAATCAGAAACTCTCATCCCTTTTCTAAAAGTATCAAAACCAAACATAGTAGGTTCGTATTTTCCTACCAAAACAACCGATAGATCAGGTTTGATGTCATCTTCCATTCCCAGTAGCCAAAAACTAGCATTCAAAATCAAGCGTCTTAAATCTTCACTCTGGAAATCCAAAGAAGCTCCCATTGTTGAAGCGAAAGCCATTCCGGGCTTTCCATTTTCGATTTGGTAAGGTTTGGTCCAAGCTATAGGCATGAGGGATTTTTCCCAAACCAAGGAAGAATTGGGATCGAGCTCTGCAGTGCTCTGTCCATATACCAATATCTCGGCATCGTCTGGCAAGTGTTTGATTCCATACACATCTGAAGGACCCCATATATCAGTCACTCCGCGAAGTACAGGATGATCATTGGCTTGCTTTACCCCATCTATCAATCCTCTTGTTCCTTCTTTTCCATGATTTCCATGGTGGTTTACCCAGGTTTCTCCAAAAATCCGCTGACCAAAACCTCTTTCCCAACCTTCCACTTTACTCATCCAATGCCATTTGGAGAAGCGAGAATCTTTATTCTTTTGATAAGCAAAGGCATGGGTGGAGGTGCGCAATCCTATGATAGGTTTTCCGGCTTTCAAAAAGCCCTCAATATACTGTGCCTGCTCGTCCGGCAATTCCCTAAAACGGATCAACATAATCATCAAATCTGCTGTTGCGAGCTGCTCCAAGCCCGGTATATTGTTTTGATAGTTTGGAACTATATCACCTGTCTCAGGGTGGATAGGGAATAATACGGTAGTTTTAAAACCATGATGTTCTGAAAGAATTTTTGCCAACATAGGCATGCTTTCCTCTGAGCGATACTCATCATCTCCTGCTACCAAAACGATGTGTTTTCCCTTTCCGGGTCCATCTTTTCCTTCAAATTGTAGGTATTGCTGTGCGCTAAGCCCGCAAGAAATCAAAAATGCACAAAGTATCAAGGGAAGGAATCTTTTCATGGGAATTAGTTTTTCTTTGAAACCTTGGTTTTTATCAAATGGATAGGAATCCATACTAAAATACCGATTATCAAACCGATTAAAAAGTCCCTTAAGATAGTTGGTAATCCTGTGAGAAGATGATGGAAGAAGTCGATTTTATGGGTAAAAATACCTCCTGCAACCAAGAATAAAGCTATGGTACCAACAATACTGATGAATCTGACCAAATAAGGAAGCCCTACTACCATGGCCATCCCAACCTTATCAGACAAGGTGTCGTCCTCCTCATTCCAATTGATCAACTTCTGCCCCATTTCATCCATACGGACAATTACTGCCACTAATCCATAAACCCCCACTGTAGCGATTAATGCAATCAAGGTGACCACCAAAACTTGATTCAAAAACGGCTCTCCCTCTACCGCTCCCAAAGTGATAATGATGATTTCAACCGATAAGATAAAGTCTGTAGTGATTGCAGATTTGATTTTCTTTTTCTCTAGCGCGAGAATTTGCACTTTGCTCAATTCGGGTTGGAGCTTGGCTTTTTCCTTGTTTTTTTCTGGAAGGATCCACTCCATGACTTTCAAGGCACCTTCATAAGCAAGATAAATACCTCCGATGATTAAAATGATTGTAATAGAAACCGGTAAAAAAGCACTTAGCAAAAAAGCTAATGGGAGAATGATGATTTTGTTCAAAAGGGAGCCTTTAGTAATTGCCCAGAGCACAGGTAGCTCTCTATTGGACACAAAACCGGAAGCTTTCTCGGCATTTACCGCCAAATCATCCCCTAAAATTCCTGCTGTTTTTTTTGCTGCCACTTTGGTCATACTGGCGACATCATCCATCAGTGTAGCTACATCATCGAGAAGGGCAAATAATCCTGAAGCCATTGTTAGAATTTTGAAAGATAAAATTTGAAGTCTGAAATATTGCAAGCAACAATAATCTCGGATTATTGGTAGACTTATTCAGATTTTAATCAGCTAAGTTAAACTTTCCCCCCGGTCTGACTCCCTAAAAATCAAAATACTTTACAGGATTTATTTGATCTTTAGAAATCTATTTGCCTCGGATTCGGTTTTTATAAATCATAATATTAGCTAAGCACTGCTTTTAAGAAAAAATTATAAAAAATCAGTCTTTAAATATTCGCTGGATCAAAAATCAACGGGAAAAATTTCCCTTCCATTTTTTGCCCTTTTGGAATTACAGGCACTCCCTCCAAAAGCGGTTCATCTGAATTTGAAATGGTTCCGTCCGCAAATACATTCAGAACAAAAGCCTTCCTGGAGCGATCAGAGTAATTGGCAAAGCTTCCGTGCACTAACAAAGGATGATGAAATGCCGCATATCCTGCTTTCAATGGAATAGCTACAGGCTTGAACTCTGCTATCTGCTCAGCTGTCATCATTTGCTTCAAACCGTCCATCTCTCCCGCAAGTGCAGGCTTTTCCAATAAACCCCAGCGATGCGAGCCGGGAACATATTGCAAACAGCCATTTTCTTCCGTGGCATCATCCAGTCCGCACCAACAAGTCAAATGTTGCATTTCTATAGTTCGGGTCCAGTAGCTGTAGTCCTGATGCCAGGCCACATTTCCCCCGTGATGAGCGGGCTTACAAAAGAGTTGGTCATGCCAAAATCGGACTGCACGATCTCCGAGTAATTGACTTGCAACCATTCTAAATGCAGGATTCCAGATTACATCATGAAAAGCTTCAGCGATTCGCCAATGGCCTAAAGAATGAAAAAGCACCTTATTGGGATCTCCAGACTCATTGCTGTGAAACTCATGGAACAAATGATGTAAGGGATGCTGAGGATCCATGACTTCATCCAAGGCCCTTTTTAGAGCCTCAATTTGTTTCTCATCAAGAAGTTTGATCCCAGCGATAAATCCATTTTCGTGAAAAAATTCAATTTGCTCTCTACTTAGTCTGTATTGATCCCAGTCTGCTTTGGTTTTTGGTTTGTGGAAAAGTTCTGAGATGGGTTCGTTAATTTCTGCGAGGTCTGGCATGTGTATAGGTTTATATGTGCTTGAAGATAGAAAAAGCTTGCCGGAAAATGGAAAACTGATCTCACAAAAAAACCTAAAATAAAATCAATTTCGAAAATCTAAATAATCAAAATAATTTCTAATCTTTCCATAATCCCCTTGTTCAAAAACTTCTAAACAACAAATTCTACCCTTTTTGAAATATCCCAACTTTGGAAAAAATTCATGTTGACTCAGAAAAGAGTAATCAGTAATATCAAAAATTTGTATTTGTTCAAGTGGCAAAACACTTTGTAATGAATACCTAATTTCTCTTTCCTTTATTTTATCATTTCTAAACAAATAAAGTTTTATAGTTGGATTTTGATCAAAATACATTTTAAGTGATGAGTTTAATTCTTCAAAGCAATTAAAACAAGAACTATTAGGGAGAATAAATATCAATCCATCATTTTGTGCCTCAAATTCATATAATTTATAAAAGATATCACTATTTAAATTTTCATTAATCAATTCACTTAAAGATCTAATTTCTGTCATCTCCAAATTATTTTTTTCTACTTGAGGAGAATGACATCCTAAAATGAAGCTTAAAAGAATGACTGGTTTACTTTTCATCAAACAGTATGATTAGTGGATTGTCTCCGTCTTTAACATTAAAAACCTCTTGATATTGCTTTAAAACACTAGATTCCGCTGGAATTACGATATATGCCCGATTATCCCCTATAGTGCCAAAAGATATTTCTTCGTCCAAGTCAAGGACTATTTGAACACCAAGGTGATCAAAGGAAATTTTCTTTCCCGACTTAAGCACATCTTTCTTTTTATCATACACAGAAAGAAATGCCTGACCTTGATTAAAAAACCTATACATTAAATAAGTTTCTAATTCAACTACATTACCAACATTGAAAGACTTTTCTGAGGAATTGATAAATTGGAATACGTCAACAATAGAAATATAACCTTTTCCAACCAAGTCTTCTTCCAAAACTTTATTTGAACCAAAATCTATGTAATACTTTGGAAACACTTCCATACTCTTAGCTACAAAATAAATAGTATCATTAAAAGAATTAACAAAGTTATATCCTTGTGTAAGCTCCCCCGAAAATTGGGCCAGTCAAAAGTTTACTTT
>TARA_R100000365_G_scaffold3639_1_pt1 | contig 13092 bp, 11 predicted proteins | sample TARA_R100000365 | Tara Oceans TARA_R100000365 (sample SAMEA2620668) | marine metagenome | biome: marine biome (ENVO:00000447); feature: mesopelagic zone (ENVO:00000213); material: "saline water (ENVO:00002010), including plankton (ENVO:xxxxxxxx)" | depth 1000 m | reverse complement strand
CTACCGGTAGACCAATGTGGTATGATATCAATAGAAATATCACATACCTTCCAATCGCAGCTGACCGTATTTATTACGGTTCCAACTTGGCTACTACTTATGGAGGTTTGAATAACTCTTTCTCATATAAAGGATTTGAGCTCACCGCTTTCTTTACCTATGAGTATGGTGCAATTGTTTCTGATGGACAGTACAACTTCTTGAGAGAAAATGGTACCAGACTTACCTTAAATGCATTGAGAGAAGTGAATGATAGATCTTGGACAACTCCTGGCCAAATTACAGATATCCCAAGAAATCTTACTACAAACGCAGGCAATGAACCAAGAGGTGCTGGAAGAAACTCTGGATCAGCAAACCTTTTAAAAGCTGATTTTATCCGCCTTTCTCAAGTAACTGTAGGATATACCTTTAATACAGCTTTAGTAAATAGAATTGGACTTTCAAGAGCAAGAGTGTATGCTCAAGGGTTGAATTTATGGACATATACTGATTATCCTGGTTATGACCCTGAATTTACTGGAGCTGGAACGGGTCAGATTCCTTTGACAAAGAATTATACTGTTGGTGTTCAAATCGGATTCTAATACCTAAATAGATGAAAAAAATATTTAATATTAACAAACTTGTACTTTCGTTTTCCCTAACAGCCGTGTTTTTGTTTGGGTCATGTGAAAGTGCACTTGAAGTGGAGCCTAGGCAATCTATCGATGCTAATGGTGCACTCAGTTCACCTGATGCTGTTGATGCAGCAATTAATTCGGTGTACGCGAGATTACGTTCTGTAAGGAATTACGGAAGAGATTTATTTGCCTTAGCTGATGCTTTGGCTGATGTAGGGCAAACTACTAGTAACTCAGGACGTTTGATCGGCGAAAATAATAATCAGCCAAATGCACATTTTCAAGCTGGTTTTTGGCAGAACTCCTACTTTGCAATCAATGAAGCAAATCTAATCATTGATGGCTTAGCAGGTGTGCAAGGAGCAAGTCAAGCTCAAAGGGATAGATGGGAAGGAGAAGCTAAATTTCTTCGGGCATTATATTATTTTGACCTGGTAAAAGTTTATTCTTATATCCCTACAGCTGTCTATCAGCCGGGAGTAATTGATCAGGGTGGTATTCCTTTGGTAACTCAAGGTGCAATTACATCAGACGCAGCATTTAACAGACAGCCTGCTAGAGCCTCAATTGATGCCGTTTATGATCAGATTTATTCAGACTTAGAGGACGCTAAAAGGTTGTTGACTTCCAGAGGAGTTCAGTACGCCTCTTCAGCAGCAGCATCAGCACTTCTTTCTAGAGTTGCTTTGTATAAAGGTGATTGGACTAAGGCAGTAGCAGAATCAACTCTTGCTTTGAATAGTAATGTTGGGTCTGTTTTGTCAGGAAACGCGTACGTAAGTGGCTGGAGATCTCCTGTTAATCCAGAGTCAATGTTTGAAGTAAGATTTGCTTTGGCGGAAGAATCAATTGGGGTAAATGAGTCATTGCAGTCGTCTTATACAGCACTTCTGAATTTAACGAATAAAAACTCTCAAGGAGGCTGGGGTGACTTTATTCCTAATGCTACTGTAAGAGGATTTTTCGGTTTGACTCAATTACAAATTGGAACTCCTGCAACAGATAATAATAATTGGGATGTTACTAGAAATTCCGATATACGCGCACAACTCTACACTACAGGCAACACTGTAAGGGGAGCAGGTCGTCAAATTGAATGTACCAAGTTTCTCTCCAAAAGTGGTTTTGCTTATGCTGATAACGTTCCTGTTATTAGAAAGTCAGAAATGCATTTAAATAGAGCAGAAGCAAATTACAGACTTGGAAATATTACTGAGGCCTTAGCGGAATTAAATACATTTAAAGGTTTGAGAGGGCTTTCAGCAGTTACTCTATCAGGGAACGCAATTTTGGAAGAAATCCTATTGGAAAGATTCAAAGAATTTGCTTTTGAAGGTCAAAGATTTTTCGATTTGAAACGAAATGGACGTGCTATTGTAAAAACCACTCCTAATGTTAACGTTCAATTCGACGATTTCAGAATTTTACCTCCAATTCCTCAAAGGGAAGTAGATGGGAACCCAAATCTTAACCAAAATAGAGGCTACTAAAATTGAAATTATGAAAAAGATACTATCATTATTATCCTTGCTCGTAGTTCTCGGATTCAGCTCTTGTATTGATCAGGAATATCCTCTATGGGATGGTTCTTTGGTAGAATTCCAGGATGCAGTTGTGAGAACTCCTGTGGCGGGTCAATCATATCCACGAATCACTGTGAATAATAAAGTAGGAACAGTTAGTCTTCAAGTTAACCTAGTTGCTCCTCAAAGATCCAGTGACGAAACAATCAATTATTCTGTGGTGCCAGAAGGTACTACTGCCGTTGCTGGAACAGACTACTCAGTATCAGGATCTTTAGTAATCCCAGCCAATTCAAGTACTGGAACCCTCACAGTAAATGTGGTTGATACTGGTTCACTAGGCGGATCCGTAGATTTGCTTTTGAGACTAGATGGAAATGCTTCAGTTTCTCCAAGTGAGAATTACAAGCAGGTTCAAATCAGAATAACTAGATAATCTAGAGAAATAATTATTTAAAAGACCGGGAATATTCCCCGGTCTTTTTTTTCTTAAAATAATCTAAAACTATGAAAATAATCAATTTGCTAATTGTTTGCTTTTTATTTCCTATTGTCACGTTTGCTCAATTATCAGTTTTGAGAGATTCTGGGACTGGTCAGCCTATTATTACAAATCCATACAAGGAAGTGAAGGGTACTCCTTACATAAGTGAATTCAATGAGGGAACGATTGTCTTATTGGGAGGGCAGTTAGTCGAAGGTCTTCAAATTGCCCTAAATGGTTACGAACAGACCTTGGAATACAAGTTGGATGGAAATTTATTTGCTTATTCGCCTGAAAACTTAAAAGGCTTCTTTTATCGTGATAAAGCTGGGAATTTGGTTCAATTCACTTCAGATTTTGAAATACCTTCTATATCAAAACAAAGATTTTTACAGGAGCTGGAAACTGGTAAATATCACCTTTTAAAATATCCATATAAGATTATGGCAGATGATGTTACAGCTGCCTACGGTTCCCAGTCGCTGAAAGTATTTCAAATGGAAGAGGAGTTTCTAATTGGAATAGATGGCAAAGCTTTTATCTTGAAAAAAAATACCAAAAACTTTCAAGAAATATTTGGAGAAGAAGAGGCTAAGGCCTTAAGAATTATCAAGGAGAATAAACTTTCTTTAAAATCAGAGGCAGATATAAGAAAGCTAGTACAACTCATGAATGAGAAATAAACATTGAATTGCCTACTTCAGTCCCTAGATTTTCTATCAGGGACTTTTTTTATACTTTTGTGCTCACATAAGGAGGAGCATGATTTACGTTTGCCGAAAAGAACATTTCAACGCCGCACATAAGCTTTGGAATCCCAAGTGGCCTGATGAGAAAAACTTTGAAGTCTTTGGACCTTGTGCCAATGTGAATTGGCATGGTCACAACTTCGAGTTGATCGTTACTGTGAAGGGATTGCCTGATCCGGAGACAGGCTTTGTGGTGGACCTGAAAGAGTTGAGCACCCTAATCAAAAAGTTGGTAATCGATAAGGTAGACCATAAAAACCTCAATATGGACGTGGACTTCATGGAAGGGAAAATGGCTAGTTGCGAAATTCTGGTAATGGAGTTCTGGAAAATCTTGGAACCTGCTGTTAAAGAAATAACCCCTAATGGAGGCTTGCATAAGCTTACGCTCTATGAAACTCCGAGGAATTTCGTGGAGTATTTCGGATAATCTTTTTCTTACCGCAGAGGACCTAGAGAATCTGAGATTTTTTAATTTCTCTAATTACACCTAATCATACCAGTTACCAAATTACCTTGATTTGCAATATTCTGGATTCTTAGACTATTCTCAGCAAAGGCAATCAAAGATCCTTTATAATGGCAGGCTGGTTTGTACAATACTTTCTTAAATTGAACCTAAGTCCATTTTTTTGGTCTATTTAAATGAAATTTGGAAATATCTGAGAGCAATTCAAAAACCCAAATGATTACTTATTTGAAATTAAGTGGATATAGAATAGGTTTATTGTTAAACTTCTATGTTTTGAAATTAGTCAACGTCTTATTTAGACTGAAATATTGATAATCCTCTGTGTCCTCTGTGGTGAAAAATAAAAAAATTTACATTATTTCCGGTGAGCGTTCGGGGGATTTACATGCCTCAAATTTGATTCAGGCTATGAAAGCCACCGATCCATCTATTCAGTTTAGAGGAATGGGTGGTTATTATTCTAAAGAAGCTGGCCTGGATTTAGCCGTGGATTATTCAGAAGTGGCTTTGATGGGCTTTATTGAGGTGGTTTTGGGTTTTAGAAAAGTAATTAAATACCTCAGTTTAATTAAAAAAGACTTATTCAATTACAAGCCCGATGTTTTAGTTTTGGTGGATTATGGTGGCTTCAACATGAAAATAGCCGAATTTGCAAAAGCCAATCATATCCCTGTTCACTATTATATTCCACCAAAAGTATGGGCTTGGAATCAAAAAAGAGCGCTAAAACTGAAAGCCTTTACTGATAAGGTTTATAGTATACTTCCATTCGAACCTGATTTTTTCAAAAAGTATGACATGGAAGTGAAATATGTGGGTAATCCTTTGTTGGATGAAATCAAAAAATTCAAAGCTCATGATTTTTTCTTTCAAAAAAATGAGCTTAGTTATGCTCCTATTATTGCACTACTACCGGGAAGCAGGACACAGGAAGTACTCGCCATGCTCAATAAGATGATAGCCCTGGTACCAAAGTTTCCCAACGCCCAGTTTGTAATTGCAGGTGTCGATGGTTTGAATCCAAGCCTCTATAAACCTGCTAAAGAAGCTGGAATCAAGCTTGTTTTTAATCAGACGTATAATCTTCTTTCCCATGCCACAGCCGCAGTGGTAAGCTCCGGTACCGCTACCTTGGAAACGGCTCTATTCAGAGTTCCTCAGATTGTAGTATACCGTACATCACCTATTTCTTACCACATTGCCAAAAGGCTTATTCGAATTCCATATATCTCTTTGGTCAATTTAATTGCGGATCAGACTGTAGTGAAAGAATTGATTCAGGATGATTTTTCTATTGAAAATCTGGAGAAGGAACTACTCTTGATTTTAGGAAATCCTATTTACAAGGGTCAAATGCTTCAGGGCTATGATTTGATCCGAGAGAGATTAGGAGATCAGGAGGCTTCCAAAACGGTAGCATCAAGTATTCTTCATGAATTGGAATCCGGTAAATAAGGAGCTATCGGTCAGCGGGAAAATAGAATAATTAAATGCTTCCTGTATTAATACTGGGTAATTATTTGGAAAAGGTTTAATTTATCCGAATAAATATCCCAAAAATGACCAAATTCAAATTCTTCTTCCTGTTCTTTTTTCTAGGACTTACTCAGTCCTTTGCTCAATCTGTTCCTGGAATTATTTCAGATCGAGTATCCAAATTGGATGCTATGCTGGATGAGGCAATAAAAAATCAACAGGTTCCTGGCCTGGTAGCCATGATTCTCAAAGACGGGAAAGTGGTCTATCATGAAGCAAAAGGTTTTGCGGATGTGCCAAGCAATAGGCTGATGAAAAAAGATGATATTTTTAGAATTGCCTCCCAAACAAAAGCTATTACGTCCACTGCGGTTATGATGCTTTGGGAGGAGGGGAAATTTAGATTGGATGATCCGATATCTATGTATATCCCTGAATTCAAAAATCCTCAGGTTCTTTCCAATTTTCGTTATGCTGATACAAGCTATACAACCAAGCCATCATCTAAAGAAATCACCATCCGACATCTTTTGACACATACTTCTGGCTTGGGTTATGGAGTGATAGACGGAGATGAACGCATGCGGATGATTTATTCTAAAGCTGGTATCACTGACTTATTTACCACAAAAAATATCAGTATTGAAGAGAGTGTGAAAAAGTTGGCAAAGCTTCCACTGCATCATGAGCCAGGAAGTAAATATACCTACAGCGAGGGACTGGATGTATTGGGATATTTTATTGAAGTTGTTTCCGGAATGCCGTTTGACCGATTTCTTCAAGAGCGAATTTTTGATCCTTTGGGAATGAAGGATACCCGATTTTACCTCTCTGATATTCAGGCTCCAAGATTGGTAACGGTACATACTTTTAACCAGGGCAAGTGGAACCCTTACCCAGTCACTTTTTATGATCCCGAATATCCCAGAAAAGGAGCTAAACGCTTTTTTTCAGGTGGAGCCGGCTTATCAAGTACGACAGCAGATTATGCTAAATTCCTTCAGATGTACCTCAATGGGGGAGTTTTAAATGGGAAAAGAATTTTGAGCTCTCACACGATTGAAACCATGATGAAAAACCAGGTTGGTGATTTGTGGAATGGAGATAAATTTTATGGGCTTGCATTTGGAGTTGTCACCGAACAAGGAGTTGCAACTGGGGGATTGGGTAGTGAAGGAACCTTCGATTGGGGAGGTTATTTTAATACCCAATACTTTGCAGATCCTCAGGAAAACATCATCGGATTGATCTTCAAACAAACTTCCGGAGCAGGTAATGGAGATCAGACTGGTTGGAAATTTAGGCAAATGGTATTCACCTTAATCGAGTAATTGAATAGCTGAAATTCTGTACTGTCTAAAATTTGAGAAGTTATAGATTGGTCAATTTCTGATGATTATGCTGTTTTCTCTTGCAAACTTTCTCCGTCCTTGTAATGGAGTTTTCTAAATACAAAAGCAGAGAAAATAGTCAATCCTCCTATAACCAAGAAGGTAAATCGGAAAGCATTGTGAATTTCGTGATCTATTAAACCAGCATCCCCTTCAAAAAGCTTCAAAACGATCAAGCCGAATGCTACCCCGAATCCTATTGCAAGTTGCTGATTAACCGACAATAGAGAGTTGCCACTACTGGTGTGATAAGGTCGCAAGTTGGCAATGGCGATGGAATTCATAGAAGTAAACTGGATAGAATTGAAAAATCCCAAAACTGCGATAATTGGAAGGTGCCAATAAATTGAGCTCTGAAGACTTGGAATTGCAAAGGCACAAATCAAAAGGCCAATTAAAAAGGTGTTGAACATCAATGTAGTTCTGTATCCAAGCTTTTGAAGAATTTTCATGACTACTGACTTACCTAACATGGCAGTTAAAGCCATTGGAGCAACAATCCAACCTGAGATCACTGCGGATTTTCCATAGGCTATCTGTATCATCAGAGGCAAAAGCAAAGGGACAGAACTGATTCCTAGTCTTGTCGCCAAGTTTCCAATAATTCCAACTCTAAAGGTTCGAACTTGGAATAAGTCCAATGGGAAAAGTGGAGTTTCTCTTTTTTTAGCATGCCGATAGTAAAAATAGAACAATAAAAAACCGAAGAATAAACCGACCAGAAGGGGAGTGGTCTGAACAGAATTCCCTAATAATTCCAAGGAAACGGAAAGGACAAAAGTGGCAGCTGCAAAAATCAAAAATCCCTTTAAATCAAAATCTGAAGGGCTGGAATAGTAATCCGGTAAATACTTGATGCTAAGGATAATTCCAGCCACTGCAATAGGAAGATTGATCAGGAAAATCCAATGCCAAGAGAGATAATCCACCATGTATCCACCTACCAAAGGACCTAAAATAGGTCCTATCAAAGCAGGAATGATGGCATAATTCATAGCTCTTACTACTGCGTTTTTTGGAAAAGCCTTAATTAAGGTCAGTCTACCCACTGGGGTCATCATGCTGCCTCCCACACCTTGTATCACTCTGGAAATGACTAATTGAGTAAGGCTTTGGGATAAGGAACAAAACAAAGAGCCCAAAGCAAACAAGGCTAATGAAAAAATGAATACTCTTTTGGTTCCAAAGCGATCTGCTACAAATCCACTAATTGGCATCAAAAGAGCCACTGTCAATACATAACTGATAATCGCATTTTGCATATTGAGAGGAGACTCGTTCAGATCCTCTGCAATGGCAGGTAATGATGTATTCAAGATAGTGGAATCCAACATCAGCATAAAAATGGCTGTTGCCAGAATGATTGGAAGTACTTTTTTTATTTGGGAATCAGAAAGAGCTTGCCCCATAAATTGAATGATATTCTATCTTTTTATCATTGATGAAAAATTCACCTTCCCTAATCGAAACAGGTTCATAATTGGATAGGTTCCTCTAAGATAAACCAAAAAAAAAGCGCAAAGGATTGGATTTCTTTGCGCTTCTAATTTTATAACTGATCAACTGCGACCTTGTAAGTGGGGTCTTCCATTACATTGACATCAATAATAGAATCAGCTTTATCAATTAATCGTCTACAGTCCGGGCTTAAATGTCTCAAGTGGACTCTTTTTCCGACTTTCAAATATCGTTCGGTAATTTTGTTGAGCGCTTCAATAGCAGACATATCTACAATTCTACTTTCTTTAAAGTCAATAATGACCTCTTCTGGATCATTGAGTACATCGAATTTATCATTGAAGGCTGAAATTGAACCGAAAAACAGTGGGCCATACATTTCATAGTGTTTTACGCCATTTTCATCAATTCGCTTTCTGGCACGAATTCTTTTAGCATTGTCCCAAGCAAAAAACAGAGCCGCCAAGATCACTCCAATCAATACGGCTAATGCCAAATTATGCAATACCGCAGTTACCAAAGTAACCAAGACCATCAAGAATACATCTGATTTAGGCATTTTGGTGAAGGTTCTCAAGCTTGCCCACTCAAATGTTCCAATAGATACCATGATCATTAGGCCTGTTAATGCTGCCATTGGTACCTGCTCAATTAGGCTGGATCCAAACATGATAAATACCAAAAGCATTATGGAAGCAACGATTCCTGATAGCCTCGCTCTTGCGCCTGATGAAACATTGATCAAACTCTGCCCGATCATAGCACAACCACCCATACCTGAGAAAAATCCGGAGAGAATATTGGCAGTTCCTTGAGCTACAGCTTCTTTATTTCCTCTTCCTCTCGTCTCAGTAATCTCATCTATGATATTCAAAGTCAATAAACTTTCAATCAATCCTACTCCTGCAACAATAGCTGCATAAGGAAAAATCAGCTGAAGGGTTTCCCAAGTGAAGGGAATGGATGGAATATGAAAAGGAGGGAAGCCACCTTTAATAGAGGCAATATCCCCCACTGTCTTCGTGTCAATATCTAAAAATGTTACGATCGCAAAGACTGATAAAATAGCGGTCAGGGATGCAGGAATAGCTTTTGTCAGTTTTGGGAGTCCCCAAATAATCAGCATAGTCAACAATACTAACCCCAATAGAATGTAAAGAGTAGAACCGCTCAACCAATTCCCATCTTCTCCTTTAAACTGATCCAATTGTGACATGAAAATAATGATTGCCAAACCATTGACAAATCCAAAAATCACTGGATGCGGCACCAGTCTCATCAATTTTCCAAGTCTTAGTGTACCCGCAGCGATCTGTAAAATACCGGCTAAAATGACTGTAGCAAATATATACTCCACTCCATGGGAAGCTGCCAAGGTTACCAATACAACTGCAATGGCTCCTGTTGCTCCAGAAATCATCCCTGGTCTACCTCCTAAAATGGAAGTGACCAATCCCATCATAAAAGCAGCATACAACCCGGTCAAGGGAGATAATCCTGCAATCAGGGCAAATGCCACTGCTTCAGGAATTAAAGCCATGGCTACCGTTAGCCCGGAAAGGATTTCAATTTTGTAATCTACTTTTTGAGAAAAGTCGAATAGGTTCAAATACTTCTTCATAAATAGGTTTGATTAGCAGGGTTTTAAAAGAAAATTTTTCTCTATTGCAACTGCCTTGGTTTGAAAGGAAGCGCAAAGGTACAAAAAATGAGTCAAACCAAATATTATTCTGAGAACAAGGTTGTTTCTAATGGGAGGAAACCTTTTTCCTCAACTCCTCTGCCAATTCCAAAGCGCAACCCCAAGCTACGGTAAAGCCAGCACCTCCATGTCCATAATTATGAAAAATTCTAGGATAATGGGGATCAAATTCAAATCGGACGGCACTTCTTTTTGGTCTTAATCCTACCAAAATTTCCAAAACTTTCGGAGGTGTACTGACTCCAAAAGCTTCTAGTCTTTTTAAAATGAGATCAGTATCTTTAGCGTCCTCGTTTTCATTCCAATCATTGTCATAATCAGTTCCACCAATGACAGCATCCTGACTTCTATTGATTATGTAAGAAAGAGCTCCTTTTTTGGTAGGATCAGCGAATGAGGAAACTTCCATTTTTTCAGTTCTAAGAATCTGACCTCTCATGGGATGCAGGTCCTGATCTTTACAGAGGGCTTTTGCACCTAAACCTGTACAGTTTATTACAAAAGATCCCAGTTGATTCATTTCCTCCAAACTATCAAAAGTACGCAGCTCAAACTCTCCTCCTGCATCACAGAATTTTTCAAAAAGATAAGGAAGATATAAAGGAGGTTCGGCAAGTGGTACATCGGCAATGAGTCCTTTTTCCATGCCTTTAGGAAGCTCTCTTTCTGTGGCCTCTCTCACCGTTCCGGGAGGTAAGTGCTTGACCCATTCTTCTTCCTTCAGGTCATTATAAGCATTCAAAAATGGAATCATGCTTACTCCCCTGGCAATGGAGGATTCTTTTAGGTAGCGTGCATAACTTACGCCTGCCCATTGATCAGTTTTGATTTTGGGTTCTATGGAATAGGGAAACCAAACAGCCCCGACTTTATTAGAAAGAGTCTGATCAAATTTTTTGTCAGCAAAGATTTTAACTAGAAATCCAGCTTCCTGCAATGCAATAGCGGAGGTCAAACCGATGATACCGGAACCAATTACCGAAACGCTATTTTTTGCTTGATATGGTGATTTCAATGGAAAAATTGAGCAATTGGTTAAATCAAGCTTGTCTTAGGATCTTCTCCATTTTCTTTCCTTTGGCTAATTCATCCACCAACTTATCCAAATATCTGACCTTTTGAGATAATGGATTTTCTATATTTTCCACTCTGATACCACAAATGACCCCTGTAATTAAATGAGCATTGGGATTTAAATTAGCCTGTTGAAAGAATTCCTGAAAATTGGCTTTTTCATTAATCAAGGTCTGAATTTTCTGATCATCGAATCCAGTCAACCATTGGATTACTTCCAGTAATTCTTCTTCAGTTCTTCCTTTCTTTTTCACTTTTGTGACATTATGTGGATAAACGGAAGAAAATGTCATTTCGGCAATTCTCTGATCTGTAGTTTTGCTCATCACTATCTACAATTAATTCATTCAATCTACCCTTTTTCTATTGTTTTTTGGTCAAAAATTTATTTTTTTAAACTTTAGTTACTTTGTAATAACAAATCGGCTTTTTAAAAATTTTTCATCATGCAAACAGATAGATTAATGGGAATAGTAGTCTCATTTTACCCAGACAAGAATTATGGATTCATTCAAACTCAAACTGAAGACACCTATTTTTTTTATCAATCAGAGCTAAATTATCAGGCAGACTTTGTTGAGGGCTTGATCCTCAAGCGTTACGAAGCGCTGATTGGAGACCTGGTAAGTTTTGTATTAAGGCCAAATTTTAGACCTGATGATCCACCTATTGCCACTGGTTTAGTTAGAATGATCAATTTTGACCGTCTTAAAATGATTGAAATGGCAACGAAGAAAGAATATTTGGTGGGGACTTTAAAAAAATTGGGGGATGAATTTTTTGTCAAGCATCGTGAAACAGGCGCATGGGTAAAAGTAACTGAAAATTCTTTATACAAAGACCCTAAATCCTGGATGGAAGACAGGATTCAATATTGGGTAAAGTTTAAAATCAATCGGCCAAAAGGAGAAGAAAAGGTCGTTGCCTATTTATTAGACATGCCCTTTAGAGGTAAAGTCAAAGATTTAATTTTAAAGATAGAAAACGGACAAAAAATTGAAGGAAAGGTCGTTCACAGGTCGAATGCAGGAATAACTGTCGTGATCAAAGATTTCTACATTAATGGAAATTTATCTATTAAATCAGCCTTGAATGATGAGGAAAAGGAATATTTCAATCAAGTGAAATTAGGCGATTTTATAAGTGCTTATCCAATTGATATTGATCTGGAAAAGGAATTAATAACGCTCGATTTTTTTAGAGCGAAAGCTGAACTCGAAGTAGAAAAAGTTGAAAAAAGGGAAATGGTTTTAGAGTTAAATCAAGGTTAATTAATCACTGCATTTATTTTTTCCCATAGTGCCTGATCAAAGCCTGAAAGGGCAAAGCTAGGCCTTGTAGGATCTGAGGCTCTTCCCATCCTTACAATGACCATTTTTTTGCTTGGAATCACGTAAATTCATTGATCTTCTGCCCCCATGGCGGCAAACATATCAGCTGGAGCATTAGGGATTAGTTGTCCCGGGAAAATATTTTGGCTACCCGGCAACATAGCCTGAGATTTACCATTAAGCCACCATAGATAGCCGTAAGCAGGATTAATCGTCTGTGAAGTTGAAGTGCTTTCTTTGAAATAATCCTCTTTAATTATTTGCTGATCAGCCCATTTCCCTTGATTCAGGGCTAAAAGTCCAAATCGCCCCATACTTCTGGTCGTGCTATGATAAATTGTAAAGACAATTCCGGTATTCCAAAAACCTTCCATTCCAATCTTACTCTCAAGCTTGGAATCAAAATAAGATTCAAAACTCTGGCCGCTTGTAGATGATACTACATCCATCAGTTTTTGAAATACATTGTGATAGGACCATCTTGTTCCTGCGTCAGCCAAATAAGTGAGATTAGATTTGATAATCAGTTCACTTTCATCATTGATTCCCGAAGTCATGGTCAATAGAGATCTGGGGGTAATCAAATTTTCCTTATTTAATGGCATATTAGTCCAGCCTTGTCCAAGATATAGGGAAACTGGTCTATAGATATCAATCAAGCCTTCTATTTGAGCGATTCCAGTGGTAGCTGTAACTAGTGTTTTCCCGGCGCTATTCCATTGCCACATGGTATTTGCGGTATGGCCATCAAAATATTCTTCCAATGCTATTTTTCCATTAACCAGAATGAGAAAGGATTTGGTGTTTTT
>TARA_R100000365_G_C2748474_1_pt1 | contig 13259 bp, 15 predicted proteins | sample TARA_R100000365 | Tara Oceans TARA_R100000365 (sample SAMEA2620668) | marine metagenome | biome: marine biome (ENVO:00000447); feature: mesopelagic zone (ENVO:00000213); material: "saline water (ENVO:00002010), including plankton (ENVO:xxxxxxxx)" | depth 1000 m | reverse complement strand
CATGTTGGTGGATTTGGCTAGAAATGATCTTTCCAGATCTTCGGATGTGGTCAATGTAGATGTTTTCAAAGAGATTCAATATTACTCTCATGTGATTCATTTGGTGTCCAAAGTTACGGGAGAGTTGCCTGATGGAGCCAATCCTCTTCAGCTGGTAGCGGATACTTTTCCTGCAGGAACCTTGAGCGGAGCGCCTAAATATAGAGCCATGCAATTGATAGATCAGCTTGAGAATGTGAGTCGACAGTTTTACGGTGGAGCTATCGGTTACCTAGGATTCAATGGAGACTTCAATCATGCGATTTTAATCCGCTCTTTTGTCTCCGAAAACAATCAATTACGATTTCAGGCAGGTGCAGGAGTAGTAGCCAAGTCTTCCATTCCATCAGAATTGCAGGAAGTGGCGAATAAGTTGGAAGCATTGAGAGTAGCACTTAGAGCAGCAGAACAGATATGAAAATCCTGGTACTCGATAATTACGATTCCTTTACGTATAACCTGGTTTATCTGGTTAGAAAGCTGGGTTATGGAGCGCAGATGGATATTTTCAGAAATGATAAAATCGGTCTGGATGAGGTGGATCAATATGATAAAATTTTGCTCTCTCCGGGTCCTGGTGTTCCATCTGAAGCCGGGATTATGCCGGAGCTATTGAAAAAATATGCTTCCAGTAAGTCTATTTTGGGAGTGTGCCTGGGACATCAGGCGATAGGTGAGGCCTTTGGAGGCAGTCTGATTAATTTGTCCGAGGTGCTCCATGGAGTTTCTTCTCAGGTAAAAACTCAGAAGGACTTGCTTTTCGAAGGAATCTCCGATACTTTTAGTATTGGTAGATATCATTCCTGGGTAATAGATGAATCCACCCTTTCTCAAGACCTGGAGGTGATTGCCCGTACATCCGATCAACAGATCATGGCCGTGCGACACAAACAGTTTGCCGTTCGTGGAGTTCAGTTTCATCCTGAAAGTATTCTGACTGAACATGGCACTCAAATCATTAAAAACTGGCTGGAATCTTGATAATCAAGGTTTTGATCCCCAAATAATATTGCTATGAAATGCCCATGAGAATAGCTCCTCACGCAAGGGAATGATTAATCAGGGCATTCCATCTGACCATAAAAAATTAAATTATAAACAGATGAAAGAGATACTCAATCTCCTTATTGAACATAAAACATTAACCCAGGCTCAGGCCCGAGAGGTATTGAAAAATCTGGCTTCAGGTGCTTACAATTCCTCTCAGGTAGCCTCTTTCATGACCGTGTACTTGATGCGCTCCATTACTGTGGAGGAGTTGAAAGGCTTTAGGGAAGCCATGCTCGAGCTTTGTATTCCGGTTGAAATCTCTGAATACGATGCCATGGACCTCTGCGGAACAGGTGGGGATGGGAAGGATACATTTAATATTTCCACCTTGTCCTCATTTATAGTAGCCGGAGCCGGTCAAAATGTTGCCAAACATGGAAATACCGGTGTTTCTTCCATCTGTGGTTCCTCTAATCTACTAGCTTATTTCGGCTATGATTTCACCAATGATATCAGCGAAATCAGAAGATCGCTGGATGAAGCCGGAATTTGCTTTTTGCATGCCCCGCTTTTTCACCCGGCCATGAAAAATGTTGCCCCGATCAGAAAGGAATTGGGTGTCAAAACGTTCTTCAATATGCTGGGACCAATGGTTAATCCTAGTTTTCCGAAAAAGCAATTGGTGGGAGTTTTTAGTCTTGAGCTGGCTAGGTTGTATGCATACCTCTATCAGGAAAGCGAAGCCCAATTTTCCATCTTACATGCATTGGATGGGTATGATGAGATTTCTTTGACTGGGGATTTTAAAATGATATCCAATTCGGGAGAAAAACTCTTTAAGCCAGAGCAAATAGGTTTATCCAGATTGAAGGCTGAGTCTATCAAAGGTGGAGAGACGGTAGAAGAATCCGCTAAAATCTTTGAAAATATCTTGAAGGGTAAAGGAACCAAAGCCCAAAACGAAGTGGTTATTGCCAATTCAGCTGCGGCTTTAGTAACCGCTGATTCTAATTTATTCTTCCCAGAAGCCATTGCACAGGCAGAGCAGGTCTTGCTGAGTGGTAAAGCCTTGGAGGTTTTCAAAAGTCTGGTCAATCCTAAAACCTCAATTTCATTCGCTTAATAATTGAATATGAATATTTTAGAAAAAATTATCGTAGATAAATATAAAGAAGTAGCCGAGCGAAAAAGCTTGGTTCCTGTCAAGCTTCTGGAAAAGAGTACCTTTTTCGAGGGAAAAGTAGTTTCCATGAAAAAGTATGTCACCCATCCGGAAAAGTCTGGGATTATATCAGAGTTTAAAAGAAAATCACCTTCCAAAGGAATGATCAACGGAGCTGCTTCTGTGGAAACCGTCAGTATCGGTTATATGCAGGCGGGAGCTTCTGCTTTGTCCATTTTAACAGACAAGGATTATTTCGGAGGCAGCAATGAGGATTTGAAAATTGCGAGGAAGTTCAATTTTTGCCCTATTCTGAGAAAGGATTTCGTGGTAGACGAATATCAGATCATTGAAGCAAAATCCATCGGAGCTGATTGTATCTTATTGATTGCGGCTGCTTTGGAACCTGAGAAATTAAAGTCCCTAGCCTACTTTGCTAAGAGTTTAGGCTTGGAAGTACTGCTGGAAGTACATGATGGAGATGAGTTGGCTCAAAGTATCAATGATGGAGTAGATTTGATTGGGGTGAACAATAGAAATCTAAAGACTTTTGAAGTCAGTATTGATACCTCACTCGAGTTGGTTGATAAGATTCCTTCTTCATTTATCAAGATTTCAGAAAGCGGAATTTCGGATCCTAATACGTTGATAAAATTGAAGAAAGCAGGTTTTGATGGATTTTTGATTGGAGAAAATTTCATGAAATCCAGCAGACCGGAGCAGGCTGCTTATAATTTCATCAAGGATTACCAGAAATTGGCTTCGGCTACAGAATTTCAGAAAGCTTAATGGAGATCAAGGTTTGTGGGATGCGGGAAAGTGAAAACATCCGGGGTTTGATAGCAGAAGTCAGACCGGATTGGATGGGGTTGATATTCTATCCCAAATCACCCAGGTATGTAGAGGATAGTCTCGCACCTCAAATCTCTGAAATGAATGTTCCCAAAGTAGGGGTATTTGTTAATGAAAGCATCCCTGAAATTTTGGAGAAAATAGTGAAATTTGACTTGGCTGCCATCCAGCTTCATGGATCGGAAATGCCCGAATTTGTGGAAGAAATCAACTCCAAGACTGATGTTGAGATTTGGAAAGTGGTTTCGGTTGGGGAAGAGCTGGATTGGGAAGATTTAAAACCTTACGCTCCTCTAGTGGACAAGTTTCTATTTGATACAGCTACCAAAGCACATGGGGGTTCAGGGAGAAAATTTGATTGGAAGTATTTGGAAACTTATCCCTTCAACAAAAGCTTCTTACTGAGTGGAGGAATAGATCAAGACAGTGCTAAGGAGATCTGGGATTTGGCAGAAAAAGTTCCGCAATTAAAAGGGGTGGACCTCAATTCCAAATTCGAAATTAGTCCTGCCTTGAAGGAAATAGAAAAACTGAAAGAATTTAAACAAAATCTGCTTTCTGAAAAGAGAGCATAACCTAGAGAAGATATGATCAGAGTGGACGAAAAGGGCTTTTATGGCAAGTTTGGAGGAGCATATATTCCTGAAATGTTGCATCCCAACATCGAAGAACTTCGCGATAATTATGAGGCCATTGTAGCTTCAGAGGATTTTCAAAAGGAGTTTCAGATGCTGTTAAAGGATTTTGTGGGCCGTCCTACCCCTTTATACTTTGGATCTCGTCTTTCTGAGAAATACGGGGCAAAAATTTACCTGAAGAGAGAAGACTTGTGCCATACAGGGGCACATAAGGTCAACAATACCATAGGGCAGATTATTCTGGCCAAAAAGCTGGGCAAGAAAAGGATAATTGCCGAAACAGGAGCAGGTCAGCACGGAGTGGCAACTGCTACTGTTTGTGCTTTGATGGGAATGGATTGTACTGTCTACATGGGTGAGCTGGATATCCAAAGACAGCGCCCGAATGTGGAGCGTATGAAAATCTTGGGAGCTAAGGTGGTTCCGGCAACTTCAGGTTCTAAGACATTGAAGGATGCCACCAACGAAGCTATGAGACAGTGGATTAATAATCCTGTAGATACTCATTACATCATAGGCTCTGTTGTAGGACCGCATCCTTATCCGGAAATGGTTGCGCGCTTTCAGTCCGTGATTTCTGAGGAAATCAAGTGGCAATTGAAAGAAAAAGAAGGAAGAGAAAATCCTGATGCAGTTATAGCATGCGTTGGAGGTGGATCCAATGCTGCAGGTGCTTTTTATCATTACTACAATACTCCGGAAGTTCGCCTGATTGCAGCTGAAGCCGCTGGATTGGGTGTGAGTTCCGGTAAATCCGCCGCCACCACAGCCTTAGGTACCCCGGGGATTTTACATGGATCCAAAACTTTATTGATGCAGACGGAAGATGGGCAGGTAGTAGAGCCACATAGTATTTCTGCTGGCTTGGATTATCCTGGAATAGGTCCCGTTCACGCTCATTTATTTGATATCGGACGAGGAGAATTTGTGGCTGTGGAAGATGAGGATGCCATGAAAGCAGGGATAGAGCTGAGTCGATTGGAGGGAATTATTCCTGCGATCGAAACAGCCCATGCACTTCATGCTCTGAATATGATAGAATTCCGCAAGGATGATGTCATTGTGATCAATCTTTCAGGAAGAGGCGACAAAGATCTGGATACGTATATCAAGTGGGGGAATTATTGATTTACGAGGTTAAGAAATTCTCAAGCCTCATTTTAAAGGCATTGGATTTTTCCAAAATGCCAGTAAAAAGATAGGCGCCGTAAATCGTAACTCTCAAATCATCCTTTTCAAAAGATTCAATTTAAAATAGCACTTTAGCTAATGAACCGAATACACAGTTTATTCAAAAACAAACAGGAGCGGGTACTCTCCATTTATTTTACAGCCGGATTTCCAAAACTGGAAGATACCTTGTCCATCATGGAAGCTATACAGGCAGGGGGAGCAGATATTATTGAAATCGGTGTTCCTTACTCTGACCCAATCGCGGATGGCCCTACCATCCAGGATAGTAACCAAATTGCCTTGGAAAACGGTATGAGTTTGAAAAAGCTTTTTCAGCAATTGGAAGGCTTCCGTTCTAAAATTGAATTGCCGGTGGTATTGATGGGATATCTTAACCCGATCATTCAGTATGGCATGGAGGCATTTTGCAAAAAGTGCCAGGAAGTGGGAATCGATGGATTGATTCTTCCCGATCTGCCGATGCAGCAATATTTGGATGAATTCAAATCTGTATTTGAGCAATACGGATTGGTAAATACCTTTTTGATTTCTCCCCAAACTTCTGAAAAGCGAATCCTTGAAATCGATCAGAATACAGATGGCTTTATCTATATGGTATCATCTCATTCGATTACAGGAGCCAAGAGTGGGATCAGTGAGGAGCAAATTTCTTACTTCAAACGTGTTCAGGAGATGGGACTTAAAAACCCTCGTCTGATTGGTTTTGGTATTTCAGATGCAGAAACCTTCTCCACCGCATCAAAGTACAGTCACGGAGCAATCATCGGTTCTGCTTTTATCAAAACTGTCAAAGACTCAAAAAATTTAAATCAAGATATCCAAGCTTACCTTCAATCTGTTCTGAATTGAAAAATTGCCTAATTCTAAAATCACCTTTCAATTAAACATGATAGCTCCGAAGTCTCGTAAATCGAACTTCGTAAATCAAAAATCGATATGATTATTCAATTACAACCCGATATTTCATCCAAGCAAAAAGAGACTTTAATAGAAAAAGTCAATGGAATCGGATATAAGACTACAGAAGTAAAAACACAATTGGGAGATTACCTGATTGGAATTGGTAAAAATGAATTTGATATCCGCAAAATCGGCCAGCTCGATGGCATCAAGGATATCCATATTGTATCAGATGAATATAAGCTGGTCTCAAAAAAGTGGAAAGCCAAGCCAACATCAGTGGATTTGGGAGATGGAGTGTTTATTAAGGATGGGGAAATGGCCATCATAACCGGACCTTGTTCCATAGAGTCAGAAGAGCAAATTCGAAAGGTAGTTGCCCATTGTGTAGAGAATGGTATTCGAATGATGCGTGGAGGTGTGTTTAAACCAAGAACTTCTCCCTATGCATTTAGAGGGATGGGAATTGATGGATTGAAGTTATGGCATGATATCGCTTCCGAGGCCGGAATCAAGATAGTGACCGAGGTCATGCAGACTTCTCAAATCGAGGAAATGTACCCATATGTGGATATTTATCAAGTGGGTGCCCGAAACTCTCAAAACTTCAATTTGCTTGATGAGTTGGGGAAAGTAGATAAAGCTGTGATGATCAAGCGTGGGATTTCCGGGACCATCGAGGAGCTTTTGCAATCTGCTGAGTATGTGTTTTCCGGTGGAAATGAAAAATTGATTTTGTGTGAAAGAGGGATCAGAACTTATGAAAAGGCATCCAGAAATACCTTGGATTTGAACGCGATTCCTATTTTGAAAGCCAAGTCCCATCTTCCAGTGATTGTAGACCCTTCTCATGGAATTGGAATTCGTTCCTATGTGCCGCAAATGGCCTTAGCAGGTGTAATGTCTGGAGCGGATGGTATCATCTATGAATCCCATGAGATTCCTGAAAAGGCCTATTCCGATGGACAGCAAACCTTGGATTTTGCGCAAAGTGCACGATTGGCTGCGTGGATTCGGGAAAGCTTCGCTATGCGGAAAACATTTGACCTCCTATAAAATAATTTGCTTGGAATCTATCAAATTGTGTAAATTCGAGGCATAATTTAAAATCGTGAATCCAACACCAAGAACCTACGTACATCATTCTCATTATCCTCTCCAATGAAGGAATAGGAATGTTATGGTTTTTTGGTAACATATAAATAAGCCTATTCCAATTCTGGGGTAGGCTTTTTTGTTTAAAAGCTCATGTGAGCTAAGCTGCTTTTCCGAAAGAATCTTGAAACATGATCAGTTATGAATCCTGCTTCAGGAGATGCAGGATGGCAGAATACCAGGTATCAGGATAACTGAAGTTAGCAGGTTGGGAAAACTTAAAATCAAGGAATAGAGTTAGAAAATATATAAACCCGAATATAAAATGACTGATAAACCAAAAGACTGGGTATTTAGCGACCCGAGATTACAGGATCTCAAACAGGATTATGAGGCATACACCGAGGAAGACTTTAAAGTCTGGAAAATCTTATACGAAAGACAGATGCCAAATCTGCCTAAAGCAGCTTCACAAGCTTATTTGGATGGGGTAAAAATTGTCAATTTCACAGCGGATAAGATCGCAAACTTTGAAGACCTGAATCAAATCTTGAAAGATACCACCGGTTGGGCAGTACAAGTAGTTCCCGGATTGATTGACGATGATTTATTCTTTGGTTTGTTGAATAACAGAAGATTTCCTTCTTCCACTTGGCTTAGAAAAATGGAGCAGCTAGATTATCTGGAAGAACCTGATATGTTCCATGATGCTTTTGCTCATATGCCTATGTTAACGAATCAGCATTATGTGGATTTCTTGGAAAAACTTTCAGGAATTGCATTGAAGCACATCGATAATCCTTGGGCGATTCAGTTGTTGAGTAGGATTTATTGGTTTACAATTGAGTTTGGCTTGATTAGAGAAAATGGGGAGCTTAAAATTTATGGTGCAGGGATATTGAGCTCCAAAGGAGAGACGAAATTTTCCTTGTCCGATGAACCTGCTCATTACCCATATGATGTCAAGCGAATTATGAATCAGGAATACTGGAAAGACAAATTCCAGGATAAATATTTTGTCATCGAAAGCTTTGAGCAACTCTATAATTCCATTCCTGAGATTGAATCGGTTTTGGAGGAGATGCTGACTAAAGAAGCGAGAAGCTAGAGACGAGAGGCTAGAAACGAGAAAAAGAAATTTTGTCTGATAGCCGATCTGATTACAGAAATAAAATACTTGGCTTTAAATAAAACAGAAATCAAAATGTTGGAAGATTAGAGATTGATGGATTACTTCCGTCTCCGGTCTTCCTTCTTACTTATGAAAATAGCCGTAATTAAATACAACTCCGGCAATGTACAGTCGGTCTTGTATGCATTGGAGCGATTGGGAGCAAATGCTGAGCTCACAGACGATCCTGAAAAAATCTTAAAGGCCGATAAAGTTATATTTCCGGGGCAGGGTGAGGCCAGTACAGCGATGACTTATTTAAAGGCCAGAAAGCTGGATCAACTAATTCGGGAAATCAAGCAACCATTTTTGGGTGTTTGTTTGGGTTTACAGTTGCTTTGCGAGCATTCAGAGGAAAATAATACTGATTGTCTTGGCATTTTTCCGGTGAAGGTCAAGCGTTTTATCCCTGAAAATTCTCAGGAATTTAAAGTTCCACATGTGGGTTGGAATGAGTTGGAGAATTTGGCTGATAATCCTTTGCTGAAAAATTTGCCAGATACCCAGTTTTTGTACTACGTACATAGCTACTATGCAGAATTGAGTGAAGCAACGATTGCTACAACTCATTATATCCATGATTTCACGGCGATTCTCCATCGGGATAATTATTGGGCCATTCAAGCCCACCCAGAGAAAAGCAGCACCGTTGGGGAGAAGCTACTTTCTAACTTCTTAAGTATTTAAACTAAATTATGATTTACGATTTTTGATTTACGACGTCTTTCTTTATATCAGCTGTATTTTACAAATGGATTCCTGCTTGATATAAGGATTGAGATTCCTTTTCACCTCGTAAATCGTATTTCGTAAATCGTCAACACGCTCAAATCTTTCATTCTCCTATGTACATCATCCCCGCAATAGACCTTATAGATGGCAAGTGCGTTCGCCTCAGTCAGGGCGATTATAGCAGCAAAAAAGAATACCACGATGATCCTGTTGAAATGGCCAAGCGTTTCGAAGATGCAGGAATCCAAAGACTTCACTTAGTGGATTTGGATGGAGCGAAAGCCAAACGCATTGTCAATGATCAGGTGTTGTTGGATATCACCCAAAAAACCAGTCTCAAAGTGGATTTTGGAGGTGGAGTTCAAAGTGAGGAGGAAATTGAAAAAGCCTTTTATCTGGGCGCTTCTCAAGTGACTGGAGGTTCGGTAGCTGTGAAGAAGCCTGAGATGTTCAAATCCTGGCTCATCACTTATGGGCCGGAAAAACTCATTTTAGGAGCAGATGCAAAGGACCGAAAAATCGCCATTCACGGTTGGGAAGAAACTACTGAGCAGGATTTGATCCCTTTCATTCAGTCTTATTTTCAATTGGGAGTTCGCTATGTGATCTGTACTGACGTAGCAAAAGATGGCTTACTTCAAGGCCCTTCTACGGATTTGTATAGAGAGATTTTGGAAGAAATGCCAGACTTGAAACTGATAGCCAGTGGAGGAGTTTCATCGGTCAAGGATTTAGAAGAACTGGAAAAAATCGGAGCCTATGGGGCAATTGTTGGAAAAGCCTATTATGAGGGAAAGGTGAGTTTGGAGGAAATGGCAGCCTTTTAATGTATGATTTACGATTTTGGATTTACGACTTCAATTGGACTTTAATCCTTTAATCAGTAATCTCAACCTTGAGTTTCTAGGTTTGAGGTTCCTTAAAATCTCGTAAAACGTCATTCGTAAATCGTAAATAAAAAAAATATCGAACACCGAACTTCGAATGAAGAATAATGAAGTTTTGAATACTATAAAATGTTAACAAAGAGAATTATCCCCTGCCTTGATATCAAAGACGGACGAACTGTCAAAGGGGTGAATTTTGTCCAATTGCGAGATGCAGGGGATCCGGTGGAGTTGGCGAAAGTCTATTCTGAGGAGGGAGCTGATGAACTGGTGTTTTTGGATATTACAGCTACGGTCGATAAGCGAAAAACTTTGGCCGAGTTGGTAACCAAAGTTGCCATGGCGATCAATATTCCTTTTACCGTCGGTGGAGGGATTTCTACAGTGGAAGATGTGAAAGTCTTGCTGAATGCAGGTGCAGATAAGATTTCCATCAATTCTGCTGCGGTCAAAAATCCCAAAGTAATTGATGAAATGGCACGGGAATTTGGTTCACAATGTATTGTGGTGGCAATCGATACCCGTGATGTAGATGGAACAGATTATGTGCACACGCATGGGGGAAGAAAGCCAACCCTTTTGCAAACGCAGAAATGGGCAAAGGAAGTAGCTGATAGAGGAGCAGGTGAAATTTTGCTTACTTCCATGGATCATGACGGAACAAAGGCAGGTTTTGCGAATGAGATAACTGCTGAGATTTCATCTGCACTTTCTATTCCTGTGATCGCATCCGGAGGTGCGGGCACCATGCCGCATTTCAAAGATGTGTTTACCTTTGGAAAAGCAGATGCAGCTTTGGCAGCCAGTATTTTCCACTTTAAGGAAATCCCTGTTCCAAGCTTGAAGGAATATTTGATTGGAGAGGGAATTTCAATTAGAAAATAACCTTTGAGGTCTTTAAGTCCTCGAAGGTTTTAATTTATTATAGAAGAAATACAATCGAAATATCGTAGAAATATACCCTGACAAGTCAGGGTGAAATAAATATGGAGTCAAATTAATGGTTATTTCAGGCCGATTTATCGGGCAATATTCCGACTTTATTTCCACTGTATTTCTGTAAAAAAAGAAAAAACATGAATATCGACTTTTCAAAAATGAACGGCCTAGTACCAGCCATAGTCCAAGATGCTATTTCCGGTAAAGTCTTGATGCAGGGCTTTATGAATGAGGAAGCGCTGGCAAAAACACAAGAGACTGGAAAGGTGACTTTTTTCAGCCGCAGTAAAAATAGATTGTGGACGAAAGGTGAGACTTCAGGAAATTTTATGGAGTTGGTTTCAATGGCTGTCGATTGTGACGGAGATGCTATTTTGGTCAAAGCCAATCCTCAAGGCCCTGTTTGTCATACCGGCTCGGATACATGTTGGAATGAGGAAAATTCTTCCAAAACCGGTTTCATCGATCAATTAAGAGCCATTATCAAGGATCGAAAAAATAATCCTTCTGATCAATCCTACACGGCTTCTCTTTTTGCCAAAGGCATCAATAAAGTGGCTCAAAAAGTAGGGGAGGAAGCGGTGGAAATCGTGATTGAAGCCAAGGATGACAACAAGGAGCTATTTCTAGGGGAAGCAGCGGATTTGCTATTTCACTATCTCGTTCTTTTGGAGGCCAAAGGCTATGAATTGGATGAAGTGATGGAGGTGTTGATAGAGCGGCACAAAAAGTAAAGTAACTTACTGGGTAGATTTATTCGTTAAAATAATCTAAGTCAGTATATTAGAATATGAATTCTTTCAAAAGGATAACGATAGATCCCGAAATTTGTCATGGAAAGCCGACGATTCGTGGAATGCGTTGGCCAGTAGAGGTCTTGCTGGATTTGCTGGCTTCTGGGATGTCTATAGAAGAAATATTAGAAGATCACCCAGAATTAGAAAGAGAAGATATTTTAGAAGCTTTAAAATTTGCAAGAGCTTCTTTATCAGGGGTAGCAGAGTTTTAAGATGAGATTTTTATGTGATGTTCACATACCATTCAAGCTGGTTCATTTTTTTAAAAAACATGGTTTTGATGCCATTCATGTGAACGATATTCTAAATGGATATTACTCCAAAGATTCTGAAATTTCTGAATACTGTGATCAACATGGATATATTTTAGTTTCTAAAGATTCAGATTTTAGGCATAGCTATTTTCTCAATTTTAATCCAAAGAAACTTCTTTGGTTTAAATTAGGTAATATTTCTAATGATCAATTGATACAGGTAGTTGAAAACCTATTTGAAGTTCTTGGCCAACTGGATGAAAGAGATAGTTTTTTGATGGAATTAAAAGGAGAATCAAACTATTTAATCTATTAGGTTATTTCCTCACCTGCCCATTTCCTCTGACGATCCACTTGTAACTTGTCAATTCTTTAAGGGCCATAGGGCCCCGTGCATGAAGTTTCTGAGTAGAAATTCCGATCTCAGCACCAAGCCCAAACTGCGCCCCATCTGTAAAAGCCGTGGAGGCATTAGCATAGACAGCTGCGGCATCCACTTCCAATAAAAACCGCTCGATGTGTTCCTGATTTTCAGATATAATTGCTTCTGAATGTTTGGAAGAATAGATCTGTATATGTTGTAAAGCCTGCTCCAGATCATTGACGGTCATTATGGCTAGCTGTAAACTCAAAAATTCTGTTCCAAAATGTTCCGGCTCGGCTAGTTGAATCAAATTAGATTGGTTCAGCGCATGAAAAGCCTGCTCATCTGCATAGATTTTCACCCCATTTTCCAATAAAGGCTGAATCAAGTCATTCAGATTATTCAAGTGACTTTGATGAATAATCAAACAATCCAAGGAATTGCAAACGCTGGGTCTTCGGGTTTTGGCATTGTGGATGATGGCCTTAGCCTTCTCCAAATCAGCTGATTCATCCACGTAGGTATGAACAATTCCGGCACCTGTTTCAATTACCGGAACTTTGGCATGCTCTCGCACAAAATTGATTAGACCTTGGGAGCCTCTCGGAATCAAAACATCCACGTAGCCAACAGCTTCTAGAAGTGCCTTGGTCGCTTGCCGATCAGCTGGTAAGAGTTGAAATGCCTGAGTTGAAATCTCATGCTTTTCCAAAACCTCATGAATCAGAGAAACTATGGCTCGATTGGAGAAATCTGCATCCGAACCTCCTTTGAGCACCAGTCCGTTCCCGGATTTTAGGGCAATGGAAAATACATCAAAAGTCACATTGGGCCGGGCTTCATAGATAATTCCAACTACTCCCAGAGGCACACTGACTTTCTCAAGGTAGAGTCCATTTGGAAGCATTTTTTCCTCCAATTTGAGATGAAGAGGAGTGGGTAACTGGCTGACTTGAAGAATTTCAGAGGCGATACTTTCTATCCGGGATTGATTGAGCAGCAAACGGTCGTACATCGGATTTTGAGGATCCATGCGTTCCAAATCCCTCTGATTTTCAGCCAAAATAAAATCAGTTTTCCTAATAGCCAATGCCGCTAAATCCTTCAAAATTGACTGGATTTTTTCATCAGAAAGCCTGATCAATCCTAACGAAGCCTTTTTGACAGATTCAAAAATATTGGAGTACTCAGTCATGATCGAATAAATAGAGGTAATTATAATGAATCAGCGCTTTGTGGTTTTTT
>TARA_R100000365_G_C2748476_1_pt1 | contig 13262 bp, 23 predicted proteins | sample TARA_R100000365 | Tara Oceans TARA_R100000365 (sample SAMEA2620668) | marine metagenome | biome: marine biome (ENVO:00000447); feature: mesopelagic zone (ENVO:00000213); material: "saline water (ENVO:00002010), including plankton (ENVO:xxxxxxxx)" | depth 1000 m | reverse complement strand
GGCCAGCCGCTCCCGCCATGCGGCGAGGTCGAAGAAGGCCGGGTCCGGGCGCAGCGCGATTTTCATATCGACAGCCTCTCGATCAGCTCGGCGAAGCGCGCGAATAGGTCGCGCAGTCGCCCTGTCAGGCTGAAATGGTAGCGGATGACCCCACGACGCTCAAGATAAAGCCCGAGCGCATGATGCACGATGTGGCCGCGATCCTCCTCGGACATCACGGCCAACTCCTCGCGCAGCACCGGGACGGCTCGCCGGGCGAACTCGCCGAACTGGTCGCCCATGACCTCGGTCCCGGTCTGCGCCCGCCAGAGCGCGCCGCCCGGCGACACGGCCGTGACGGAAGCAACGCGCGGACTCGCGAGCGTCTGGAGATCGTCATAGGAAAGGGGCGCGTCGGTGAGATGGCTGTGAAGCAGGGTCAACCGATCGGTTGCGAGGCGCTCATCGCCCTGGGCGAGAACAGCCTCGACGGACACCCGGCCCGGCTGGTCGGGCGTGGCATCGCCCATGATGTAGCTCTCGCCCGCCTCGTCGGAGATGACCAGCGTCTCCCGGCCGATCGAGGTCTGGCGCAGCCGCAGGGCCTGAAGAAGCCCGCGCTCATAGGCCTGCCGCTCGGGGGGCAGATCCGGTGCGACTTCCTGGACGCGCGCTTCGATGTCCAGCCAGGTGGCCCCGGGGTTCGCGTCGAACCCGGGATGGACGCCTTTCGGGATCTGGCTCACCTCGCCGGTACGCTTGTTCGTCCAGGGTTGCTCCTCGAGATCGACGGGATCATCGACCGTGCGGCCGTTGCGGCGCATCCAGCCTTCGGTGCGCTGCACCACGTGGCAGCCGCAGAAGAAGCCGTTGGGCGGGTAGATCCGCAACCAGATCGGATCGTCGACGCGCCAGATCTTGTCGTGGAACCGCTCGTGATCGTGGCGTTTGCTCGGCCGCTCGATCTGGATGTACTGCAGGTACGGGAAGGCCTTCTTCGTGCGCTGGATACGTGCCCAGTGCCCCGCCGCATGCGCCGTGCGCATGTTGGTGTCGTAGATGGTCCGCAGGCGCCGCATGGAGCCGAGCTGGACCTCCTGCGACTCGCCGGTCAGCGGATCGGTCATCTGGGTCCGGCCCCACCAGCCCTCCCGGCGCAGGACCGGCTCCAGATCCGCCTGGAACTGTGCCAGCGTCCGGCCCGTCTTGAGCGAGCGCGTCAGCTCATCCCGGAAGAGCGCCAGGATGTCGTCGCGCATCGCCTTGGCGACGACGAAGTCGCGGGCGTGATCCTCGCGGAAGTGATCGAGGTGGTGGAAGCGCTGCAGCTGCTGCGCGAAGCCCTTCTGCCGGAAATAAGCGATGGCTTCGGCATGCGGCAGCGGCTCGAGCTCAATCATCGATCCGTCACCTCCGCACCGACCTCACCAGCAAGACGCGCGGCGAAGGTCGCCCGCGCCAGCTGATCGCGGAAGGCGTCCGAGGGCGCGTCCTGGGCGAAGGCGTCAAGGATGTCCCGGACGTCATCCCAATCCGTTGCACTGGCCAGCGCCTCGAGCAGCGGGCCGAGCTCGCCGTCCATGACCTGCTGCATGTCGCCGTTCGCGATCAGCTCGTCGACCAGGGCATCGATGCTGTCCCTGGGCGGCGCATCCTCGGCACGCGACGCCGCGATCCGCGTGGCGGGATCGGTCGGAACGGTGGGCGCCGCCGGCGTCGGGTCTGCCAGGACCTCCTCGTCGTCATCGGGCCGGCGCAGGTTGAAGGCGCGGTAGATGTCCGCCGTGGCGATCCGGAGCCCGGCGGGGCGTTTCTCGATGAGGTTGAGGAGAACCTGCGGATCGACGCTGTCCTCGAGCTCGAAGCGGATGTTGGGCAAGGGCACGTTGAGATCTGCCGCGAAACAGACCCGACGCAGCGCCCCGGCGACGTCGCGCTGAAGGGTTGCCGCCAGCTGCTCGGCGTCGGCGTCGCGGATATCGTCCCGCACGTTCTCGTGGATCTTGCCGACGGCATGGCCACCCGCGATGGCATCGGTGGTCGCGACCTGGCCGAGCACGCCCTTCGACATCTGCTCGTCCCACCAGCGCGCCTTGCCCTCGTAGAGCTTCTCCGAGCCGGCCACCGCCGCCTGGATGACATCGATGTCCATGTCCTTCGGCACGATCGCCGCCATGTCGACGCCGATCTGACGCACCGCCCGAAGGAGCGTCATCCGGTCCTCGGGCTTCGCGGTGGCCTCGTACTTGCCAAGGCGCAGGGGATGGCCATAGGCCTCGCAGAAGATGGCCCAGTCCTTCACCGTGTAGTTCTTGAACATGTAGGCCCAGGCCGCGAGGCGCGCGAGCCCGCCCCGGATCGGCAGACCTGACTTGGCCTTCGCCATGTGGATGACGTAGCTGTCGGGGCGCAGCGGCTGTGGCCCGGCGTTGTCGCGAAGGTAGAGGTGACGGCCGTTTTCGCGATCGAACTCGAACCAGCGCGGGTCTACCAGTTCGAGATCCGCGATCTTCAGCGACTTGCCTTCCTGGGCCCAGACGATCTCACAGACGGAATATCCTTTTCCGATCGCATCCATGATGTCGATCAGCGTGGTCCGGATCGCGGTCGAGTTCAGCGCATTGCGGGTCATCTCCGCCAGTTCGCCGGCTGCGGTGCTGTTGTCACCCGGATCGACATACACCGTGAGCGACCGGATCGCCCGCTTGCGCACGCCAAGCACGGCCGAATAGTGGAGATCCTTCTCTTCCATCTGCTCGGCGAGCTCGAGGTAGGCGGTTGCATCGCCCATCTCGGCCGCGCGGAGCATCGCCGTCAGCCTGACCGGGTCCAGACCGTCGGCCGGGTGGCCGGCGTGGATCTGCCGCACCGAGCCGAGCGTGGGAACCGCCTGGCGTTCCAGCAGCTCCTTCGGCGGGATCGCCTGCATGGGGCGCCCAAATTGATCAGTGATCGGCATTACCAGGCTCCTCTGCCATTGCCCCAGCGACCGGAGGTCATCGTTTCGTCGTCGTCATCCTCTGGGCCCGCCCACCGCGACCGCATGCCGGGTACGCCCTGGTAGCCGTACTCGGCCGGGCCGGTGTCGGCGGCGGAGACCGCGAGGGCGCCCGCCCAGAAGCGGTCCGCGTGGCCGTCGCTGTCCCCGTCCGCCACCAGGCGTCGTATCCCGGTGATCCCGACCTGAGACTTGATGGAGTGCAGATCCGCCCGCAGTTCGGGATCGCCTGCAGGGATCCGCACCTTGCGGTCCTGCATGCCTTCCTTGAGCGTGGTCGCCATGTCGAGCTTCGAGGCCGCGCTGAAGAGCACGCCATCTACACGGTATTCGCCGTAGCGGCGCTTGGCGTCTTCCACGGGCTTCTCGCCCATGCCGGTCTGGTCCATCGCGACGCGCACCACGTCATAGCGGCGCATCACCTCATCGAGGAGCGCGTCCTGCTCGGCAAAGCTGATGCGCTTCCTGGCGATGATCTCGCGGGTCATCAGCACTTCGCCCACCAGCTCGAGCACCCAGATCACGAAGAGGTCGTTGCGGGCCGCGATATCGACGCCCACGAAGCAATGACCGCCCATGTAGTGCTCGGGGATACCCGCGGTATTGGCCTCGCAGGACGCGATCAGGTCGTAGTCGAGCCACGAGCTCGCCTCGTCCAGCCAGGCAAGTTCGAACTCCTGCGCCCAGGCATCGGGATCCGCCATGCCCTTGCGCAGTTCCTCGATATCGACGTCCAGCCCCTGCCTGACGGCCTCGTAGATATCGACGTGGTGCTTGGCCCAGCCATTCCCCTCGGTGGTCATCAGCTCGTAGAACTTGTTGCCCTTGCCGTTTGGGGTGGAGATGACGCGGATCTTGTGCTCCCCGCGCGCCGCCACAGGATAGGCGGAGCCCCAGATCCGCCGGCTATCGGCATGGAAGGCGAACTCGTCGAGGAGCAGGTTGCCCCCGAACCCGCGCGCCGCGTCCGGGCTGGCGGACAGCGCCACGACCCGAGAGCCGCCCGGGAAATGCACTTCCTGCGTCTTGTAGCGCGCCTCGGGCACATCGATCGTCACGATCTCATCGCCCTGGCGGACTTCGCGGGCATGGGCGGGCACGTGGAACTCGTCCTGGACGAACTCCGGCCGGCCTTGCCGCGACAGGCCCGACAGCACCGCATAATAGGCGCGCGTCATGGGTTTCAACGCGTCTTCAAGGGCCTCTTTCGCGGTGTTCTCCGAACGCGACAGGATCGTCCACCGGACCTTGCGTCGATCGATCTCTGCCTTGATGCAATCATCGACGATCTCGCCGCAGGACCCGAACGTCTTGCCGCCGCGCCGGGTGAACATGCCGATCTTGAAGCGGGACTGATCCTCGATCCATTTCCGCTGGTAGGGCAGGAAATGGATGATCGGGTTTGCCGGAACGGAGCTCATGCGTCTTCCTCCGGCAGCGCCTCGGCAGCACGGTAATAGAAGAGATCACCGTCGATCCGTTCGAGTTCGTCGGCACCGCGCCGCAGGCTTCTCGCCACCCCGTCCATCATGGTGCCCTGCAGGTGCCGGCCGTCGAGCGCACGGGCCTGGGCGCGCAGGTCGTTGATGATCTGCCGTGTGCTCGCCATCAGGCGAACCCCATGATCTCGCGGGCCTGCTGGCGGAAGTCGGCGGTGATGTCGCCGGCGTCGACGGCAGCGTCGAGCTTGGCAGCCTGGGCGTCGCGCTCCTGCTTCAGGATCGCGTCGCGCAGCGAGGTCGATCGGATCAGGTTGTTGAGCGCCGTGGTCAGGTCCTTCATGCCGCGCGGATCGGGCAGGTTCTGCGGGTTGGCCATGGTCATCTGCAACTTCCACTGCAGCGTGGTCAGCTGCTGGAAGAGCGCCTTGGTGACGTTGGCCTCATCCGTCATGCTGGCCTCCTCGAGGAAGGCGCGGATCTCGTCCTGGGCCTGTTCCTGGAGGCGGGCATAGTCGCGAAACTCCTGCCCATAGGCATGGATCGCCGACTTGCTGATCCGGAGCTCGAGCCCTTCCTCCTCGCAGCGGAAGGCGAGATCCTCGGCAAGCTCTTCGTAGCCGGAGTAGTTCCGTTCCTTCAGCGCGTCCTGGAGCCAGCGACGGAGCTCGGGCGGCAGCAGGTCGATCTTGCGGGGCGGCGGCATGGGTCAAACCCCCGGCAGATCGCGGGACACGCCGGCGTCGATGTTCTCCCCGCGGGCGATGCGCAGCCCGGCCGGCGTCGCCGTCACCACGATGGTGCTCTCGCCGGAGACCTGGACGAAGCCCTTCGCCTCGAGCCAGCGCAGATCCTCCACCACCTCATTATAATACGCGGTCACGCCATCGGGCGTGTCGTTGATCACCGAGACGATGATATCGGCGTTGGAGATGTAGCTTTTGCAGCTCTCCAGGAAGCGCAGGATGATTGCCCGGCGCAGGGGTTTCACCCGTTTTTCGACATAGTCATTCATTACCCGTTCCCTCGCAGGTGGTCTTCGTGCCGGCTGACGGTGTTCTCCGTGCGCTTCAGGCTCTCGTGCATGCCCTGCATGGTGGCCGAGATCGCCTTCATGTCCCCGGAGATGGAATTGAGCTTGAGCTCTATACGGTGCAGATCCGCGTTCCCGGGCATGGACTGCTGTTCCTGCGCCAGCGCCTGCAACCGGCTTTCGTGTCGGTCCATGCGATCGCGGCCCTCGCGGAACCGTCGATCGATGTCTTTGCCCCGATTGGCGAACCAGGAATAGAGCATCGCCGCCATGGACAGGATGAGGCTCATCAGGCCGGTGATCTTGTAGACCGTGTCGATCGACAGCATCACGCCAGGCACCGCCGCGGTTTCCGATGGCTGTGCCATGGCCACCGCGGCCACCAGGCAGAACAGCATGAGCGCCACGGTGAAGAGCAGAGCGGCCCGTCCCAGTTGGGTCATGCAGCACCCGCGGGCGTCAGCGTGTCAGCATCCTTGCCCAAGTCGACCCCGTAGATCGGAAGGCCGTCTTTGACCTCGCGAAGCTTGCCCTCGATGATGTTCTCGAGCACGCCCGGTGCCGGCTTGAGCTTGTGCAACGCGTCCGGTGTGCTGCGGAAGACGTGGTCGACCACGTCCTGGACGGCGTCTGGCCCATTGAGCCCGCGTGCCAGCGCGGCGCGAATGCCGGACATGATGGCCGAGTGCATCGCTTCGCGATGACGGGCCTCGATCTCGATCCCGAAATGCACCCGCACGGTGTTCCCGACCCAGATCAGGAAGGCCATCAGCAGATAGCTCGCCGCATCCATGAGGACGGGCTGCACCGCCGCGAAAAGTTCGTTGAAGAGGGGGTTCATCATGACCTCGCTTCTGGGGTTTGGTGCCCCGATCGGTGGCACCTGGGGGGGTGATGGTTGGACGATCGGGGCGTCAGGTCAGCAGGACCTGATCAGGTTTCGGAGTGAACGATGGGGGCGGCGTAGCGCGCCACGATCCAGCCTTCCCGGCCGCCATAGGAGACGAGGTGCCACTCCCGCCCGCCGAACGTCCCCGAGCGGATCACCGGCACGACCACCCCGTCGGGGATCTCGGCGATGATGTTGGGATTGAAGCTGGGCCAGCGCCGCATGTTGAGCGTATCGCCGCCGGTCGCAACCTGAACCGCCATATCCCTCTCGAACGGTGTCGAGGCATAGACTTCCGCTGCCTCGCCGGCGGGATCATCGCGGCCGAGGATACGTGCCCGGACGTTCTCAAGCGGGAACAGCGGGTTGGTGTCGACTTTCCTGCCGGGGCTGACATACCAGTGGGTGGTGATGTCCTTGAGCGTGGGCACGTCGCGGAACAGGGTTTCCAGAAGCGCGGTCACCGCCTCGATCTGGGCTTCGGTGTAGGCCATCCAGACGCCTCCACCATGTTCTGCGGTCTCGCGATACTCGATGTCGTATTCGCCGCCAGCCTCGAAGATCTGCCCCCACCACGAGCGCCCCTTGTCGGCCGCATAGCCGCCGAACTGGAGGTGCCGCCCCAGCTCGCCCACCGTGGTCATCTTGCCCGGATTGACGATCTCGATCCCGATCGAGAAGCCGTTGCACCACTCACGACCATGGAAACGGGACTTGCCCGCATGGTTGGCCTGGCGGTTGGTGGGCACGTGTTGACTGATGCTGCCGTCCCGCTCCACCACGAAATGCACGCTCACCTTGCCGGTATTGTCCGAGGCGAGGTAGGCGGCCGAGTTGCCCTTCTCGAGGCGCCCCGCTGTGTCGTGGAGAATGACGATTTCGGGGGTAATGACACCGCCTATATGATGGGCTGCAAGATAGGCCGCGCCGACGAGCTTGTGATCCTTGATCTGCATCCGAACCTCCAGTGCTGGAGGCGCCGCGCCTCCGGGTCACAACGGAGGTGCCATGCCAACCCGGCCAAAGGGCCGGGGATGCAGTTTAGGGGCGATTACTGGAGAAGGTTGTCGAACGGGAGCCAGAGCTGCTCGTCGATCTTGTATTCCTTGCGCATCTGGGTGCGGAGCTTGTGCACCCACGCCGCGGTCACGCCGAACTCGGTCGCGATGACATTGGCCGATCGCGTGGGCTCGGTCAATCCGGCCTCGAGAATGGCTGCGCGGAGCTCCGCCGCGCGGTCCTGCCTCTGACGCGCACCATAGCTCGGTATGTCGAGAGCCGTGCCGCCGAAGCGGGCGGAAAGCCACTTGACCACCTCGAGCCCAACCTCATCGGCAAGGCGAGATCCTTGCGCCTTCTTGGGAACGTCACGGCGCTGGCCGCCAGCGTTCGCCAGCAGCCGGAGCGCCGCCGCCTGACCGAGATCCCCTTCGAGCTCGTCGATCCAGTAGTCAAGCGGGCCATCGGTCATTTCCGGCAGCCCTTCCGCTTTTTGCGGGGCTTGCGCGCGCCACCGGTGATTGTCGTGGTGACGACCTCGCAGTCCTCGCCCGCGCGAATGACGAAGGAGATCCCGTCGAGCTGAACATAGGGCGTTCCCGGAACCCGCGCGTCATGGATGCGCCTGGTCATCTCGCTGCGGAGCTTCTGGATATCGAAGCCGCCCACGCGCTCGAGGTATCGCAGGACGGCGTGATCGGTGACGCGAAGCCGGGTCATTTCAGGGACACCCCGGCTTTCCGGCACATGTTCTTCAGGGCACGGATGACGGCATTGATCTGCTCGGGCTCCCGGAGAGCATCGATGTCCAGCGGGACGAACTCCCATTTCCCCTCGAACCGGGACCGGACGAACGCATTCAGCCCGTCACGGTCGGGCCGCTTCAGGGCGCCGGCGTCCCCGAGCTTCTTCCAGAGCACGTGCACGAAGCGGAGATCGGCCCGCGATGCGAGGGGCTTTGAACGGGGGTTGAACCCGCCTTTCCCGGATGCGGAGAAACCACGATCCTTGAGCGCGGACACCACGAGGCGCAGCTCGGCGTCGGTCATGTCCGACATGCTGGCCTTGCCGGTGACCGCGAGCTGCAGATCGTGCCGGGTGTCCTGGTCGAGCCCGAGCTGCTTGCAGCCCACGTGGATCATGCGCTGGAGGGAGCGATCGGTCATGACAGCAGCACCTCGAGCTCGCAGGCGAGCTGGTTGAGGGACCATCCGCTGCGTTCGACAACGTCGCATTCGCATGGGCGAGAAATGACGTAGACGCCTAGTTCTCCGACCACCTCAGTCGGACCGACATGCATGGTGCTATCCCGGTCGAGCAGCTTTTCGAGAGCCTCCTCGAGGATGGCCACCCGCTGGGAAATCGTCTGGTCATCACGGAGCCTCATGATCACTCCTCCTCTGGGGACGGCAGGGCCAGTCGCGGTGAAGGCAGCGCGAGGCGCTTCTGGGCCGCAGCTTTCCCGTCCGACCGCGTCGACGCCTTCGGCGGCTTCTGTCCGCGCTGGACGTCTCCGAGGTCTTTGAGCGCCCCAGCGAGCGCCCACATGTCGGTGGTTTCGATCTCGATCTTGATCGTCGCCTTCTCGCCCCGCGTCGCGGAGCTGAAGGATTTCAGCCGGAGTGCCGTGTCGGGGCGATCGGACAGCATGAACATCGTCAGCCCCTCGAACAACGTGCGCAGAGGCCATCGCTGTCGCGCGATGACTTGAACTCGCGGCCGCAGAGGCGGCACTCCTCTTGGGCCGGCTCCGGGGCCCTGGTAGTGCCCTGATCGTTCTGGCGACGGCGCCAGGCGGCATACTTTCCGCGAAGCTTGTAGAAATTCACGTTGAGGGCTGCGGCGATCTTCTTCATGTCACCGCCGTCATCCAGGGCCTTGATGGCCTGATCCCACTCTTCTTCGGAGGGCGTGGACCACGCGGCATCGACCTGCGCGGGCTTGGGTGCCACGGCTTCGGGCTTGGGCCGTTCCGGAGCCGGAAGCGCCGGGCGCGCCTTGGCCACGGGCTCCGCGCCGCTTTCGGCCAGGAAGTTGTAGTAGCTCTCAGCGTGAACCCGGCTCGTGAACGTGGCGATCACGGTGGGGACAACCTCGACCAGATCGACGGACCCGTCGTCCCGTTCGCGTAGTTCATATCCGCGCATGTCTCTCTCCAGCTGCTCATCAGGCCCGGGCCACCACGCCCGGACGACGCCCCCGGTCCGAGGGCGTTTCGCTTACTTCTGGGGTTTCGAGGCCTTGAAGGTCAGGCGGCGGGAGGCAGGGATCTCCAGCGGCTCGCCGGTCTGGGGATTGCGGCCGGTGCGGGCCGCGCTTTCCTTGATCTTGAAGCTGCCGAAGCCGGTCAGCATGACATTTTCGCCGGCCTCGGCTTTCTCCCCGATCTGCGCGAGGATCGCATCGAGCACCTGAGAGGTGGTTGCTGCAGGAACGCCGAGCTGCTCGGCCACGTCCTTGACCAGGGCGGTTTTCGTGTAGTTTGCCATGAGGTTTCTCCTGTGGATGGCGCGTCGGCCGGACCATCCGGCCGATCTGTGGATCAGGCCTTCGCCAGATCGATGGTGACGGTTTCCCAAGGCGCGTCGAAGCTCTCCCGCGTCTGGATACGGTAGTAGGTTTTCGAGCCAACGACCCGGATCGCCTGACGGATCGCCTCCATGGCGCGGATCCAGCGGGGATCTTCGACCTCCAACCGCAGCAGGGTGAACAAGAGCGCCCGGTTCACCTGGCCCTCCTTGTCGGTGTTAAAGGTGTTGGTGATCAGCGCGCGGATCTCCGGGCGGCTGTCCTCGGACCATTCGGTGAGGCACTCGTCGAGCAGCCCCTTGGCAGCCTGCAATTCGGGGCCGAAATCGATCAGGTCGTTGACCCGGACTTCGATTTTCATCAGGCCGTCGTAGGTCTGGTAGGTGCGGTTCCCCTTCGGTCCACCCTTGGTCAGGCCATATTCCTCGGCGAGCGTCTCGTCGAATGCGCCAAGATCCTCGAAGGTGTGGGCCTTGAAGCGGCGGACCTGATCGCTGAGCCCCATGGCGAACCCCATCACAAGGCGCACCGTCTGGTCCTCGAGCTTGTGCTGAGGCTTGATCAGCTCGACCGGGGTCAGGTTGCCCTTGGCATCCTGCATGTAATCCTTGCCGTTGACGTCGATCACGCCGCTGGGGACCGGCGCCGGGGTGAAGCTGGTAGTATGGGCGCTCATGCCTCATCTCCTTTGAGAAGCTGTTCGTGGTGAGTGGCGGCGAGCGCATCGAGCGCGGCGCCGAAGGGGTGCAAGGCGGGCGCCCAGGCGGCGCCGGCCAACGACTGGCCGATGTTCGAGAACTCGACCAGGAGACTGCCTTCATCCTCGTCAATGCGTTCGGCTGCGAGCAGCCGCACGATCTCTTGAAGGCTCAGAAAGCCATGCTGGATCGCCATGGCCACAGAGTGATCGCTGACGGTGGAAACCATGGTCATGTGATGGGCTCCTCTGTTGCGATGATAAGGGTGTCGGGGACAGCTGCCCCCGGCGGGATGGGGACGAGACCGAAGCACGCGAGCGCGCCGGCCATCGCCTCGACTTCCTGCTGGCTGACCAGCGTGGCCCCGCGTGGGCCGTCCCGGTCGACCTTGCCCAGCCCGCGGGCGGCAAGGATCAGCATCTCGTTCTGGGTCCAGCGCTCAGGCATCGATCCCTCCGACGACACGGAGCCCGTGGACCCGGCCCTGGCGATGCCCGGCGCACTGGTCGCGAACGGCGAACATGAGCTGGATGAACTCGCCGCCCAGACGGGCGAGCTCGGCGTCACTGGACCGGGGGCCCTGGTGTTCCCGCACAAGAAGGATCGCGGCCGCCGCAAGGACCACGGCGCCGCCCTCGGTTTCGATCGACCTGTCGACCAGGCGAAGGAACTCGGCGCCAGCTTCGTCGGAAAACTCGATGCGCTCGATCCGCTCGACAAGGGTGTGATCGGGCATCATTGCGCCTCCTTCCGGAACCGGGCGCAGCCATTGCAGGCGCGGTACATGCGCTGGCGCTCGCTGTTCACGTTGGAATAGGTCTGGGCCCGCTGCTGCCACTCGCGGCAGGCGCTCCAGCCAATGGTACCGAGGGCGGGGCACGCAACCATCGACCGTTCGAACGTGCCGCGCACGATCTCCTCGACCGCCGCCATGTCGCCGCGATACTTGTTGCGCAGGACGGCCGAGACCAGCGAGGCCGAGCGGTTCATCCGCGCAGCGACCCTGTTCTGGCTCGAGGTGGCGCATTCCCGCGCCAGTCGCTCGACCCACGACGGCATGGTCTCGCCCCACGAGGACCGCGCGATTTCGACGGGGCCCGTCATGCCTTTTCCCCCGGGATGAAGACCTCGCCCGTGTTCGGATCGAAGACGCGCTTCACCCGCTGGACCATGGGCGATTTCGGGCCCGACTGGCGGATCAGAGAATAGAGCGCGATCTGGCCCTTCGTGGGCTCCGCCTTGCGCAGCACCTTCAGGTAGCCGGTCGCGAGCAGGGTCCGACAATACGCCTTCGCCGTACCTTCCGGGATCGGGATGGTCGCAGTCTCCACCAGGTCGCGGTAGGTGAATTGCTTGAGGATGCGCATGCTCCGCCAGAGCTGTTCCGTGGCCTTGCCTTGCTGAACGGGGCTGCCGTCCGGGCGCAGGCGCGGTGCGTGGTGGCCGGTGTCACGGAGCATGCGATAGATCGCGGGCTGACCGGGTTCGGCCGCTGGTGTGTGCTCGACATACCCGCCGGCCGAGAGGCAGGCGAGGTAGTCGTAAACCGTCTTGCGCGGCGCGCCGAGCAGATCGGCGAGTTCGGGGACGGAAAAGGTGTCGGTGCGGCGACGGATCGCTTCCCAGATCTCCTGACGTCCGGGGGTGCCTGCATCGGCGGGTCTGCGCCCGCTTTTCCTCACTTCGGTCATCAGATGTTCCCCCGCGGACGCGGTGCCTCACCGGTAAAGAAGCGGACGCCCTCGATGTCCTTCAGGCCGATCTCGACCTTCTCTTCCTTCAGAGCGTACTCGGAGATCTGCCGCAGGTTCACCACGATCCGACGCGCCCGCGCCTGGGACCGCTCGAGCACCACGTGGAGCACCTCGTCCGAAAGCACGAGCGTCGGGCATTTGAGCCGCGCGAGCAGGCCCACCTCCCGAAGATCGCAGGGCTGAGCCTGAACCCAGTCGAGCATCCGATTATGCACGCGTTCCCAGCGAGCGAGGGTCTGCGGCAGCATTTCCTCGCCGATCAGCACCAGCGTCCCACCGGCCGCGGCCGAGCTCTCGTAGAGGTCACGAACGATGCCGATCAGCTTGGGCTTGGCCAGCAGGTGCGCCTCGTCCAACAGCAGCGGACGCCCGGATTTGGACAGTTCCTCACCGGCCTGGTCGACCATGTCGCCGATCGTGCCGGTCGGGTTCATGCCCATGCACTCGACGATCTTGGCGACGAACTTCTTCGGCGACCAGCTCTCCTTCATCTCCACGTGATAGCAGCCGTATTCGTTGGCGCTCCACGCCGCCGCCTTCGTCTTCCCCAGCCCGCTCGGGCCGGAGAAGCATGCCATGCCCGGAAGATCCGGATCGCGCGAGCGCACCCGCTCGATCAGCTCCGCCAGCAACATCACGTTGCGCAAAGGCATGACCGTGGTCACGCCGTCAATTTGTCCTGCTCCATCCATAGTCTTCTCCTTGTTGCCGTTGGCCGTCGGGGAGATGCCCCGGCGGCGGGGTCATCATCCAATGGCCTGCGCGCCGAAACGGTCGTAGGCCTTGCGCTTTGCCCGGTATTCCGGGAGCTGGCGCATGCGCGTCAGGAAAGCTGCTTCGCGTTCAGAGACCGGCTCGCCTGCGATCGAACGCCGTTCGATGTCGAGCGCCTGGTAGAAAAGCTCGGCGAAGGTCGGCTTGGCGGGGGCCTCGGGCTGATCCGC
>TARA_R100000365_G_C2748480_1_pt1 | contig 13356 bp, 6 predicted proteins | sample TARA_R100000365 | Tara Oceans TARA_R100000365 (sample SAMEA2620668) | marine metagenome | biome: marine biome (ENVO:00000447); feature: mesopelagic zone (ENVO:00000213); material: "saline water (ENVO:00002010), including plankton (ENVO:xxxxxxxx)" | depth 1000 m | reverse complement strand
GTCCTCACCCGCGACACGGCCACCCGCAGAAGGAGACGACCATGACCGACGCAACCCCGGCGATGCAACCCCCGACGGCGCAACCCTTCGCGGCCTGGAACACGACCCGTGGCACCTGGGAGACAACACAGCTCGACCTCTACGGGCTCTCGGCGCCGTTCTCGGCGATCTGGCCGACCTGCGGCTGGATGCGCGATGGATCGGCCTACCGGCTTCCCTTGTCGGCGCTCCTCACCAACGCTTCCGCATCTTTGCCCTCGCCCGGCGCACTGTTCCGCACCCCGCTGGCGACGGACTCATCGCGCGGCGGGGAGACTCTCGATCAGGTGCGAGCACGACGCGGGACGATCGCGCTGTCGCACCAGATCATCGACTTCGCGCTCTACGGACCGGCTGGCTCACCGAGCAGGAGATGCGAATCGGAGACGCTGTGGTCCCTGATCGACGGACTGTTCAGCGCTGGGGACGCTACGCCGACGCCATCGCCCGCTGGGAACACATCACTGGGCGAGCCGCGCCCGCACCGGCCCTCTTGAACGACGCCGACGGCCCCCGCCCAGCACCAGCATTCGTCGAGTGGCTCATGGGCTTGCCCGCAGGCTGGGTCACCGATACCGACGACCTGACGCAGAACCAGCAGATCACCGCGCTTGGCAACGGAGTCCTGCCGCTACAGGCTGCGCAGGCACTCGATCTTCTGAGCGCCTGCTCAGGTTCCGTCCAAAGCCTTCATGGTCGGTGCGCGGCCAAGTAGCGCTTGGTACTTCTCGGCGGTATCGACCGCCCCGACTATCCGGTCGACGAGTTTCGGCCGGTATACGAACTGCTTGAACGCGGGTGAGTAGACGCAGTAGCCGTCTGACTTCGGCAACTGCTCCTTGTCGCCGCTCTTGGCCGGGCCGATCTGCCATGCCTTCCGGATGGCGGTGAAGTCGTTGACTCTGAACTTGAACGGAATGCGCTTCTCCACCGCAGCCGCAGCCGCCTTGGGCAGCATCTCATCGCCATGCACTGCTTCGCGATACTTCTCGGCAACGATCACGCTGCCTTCCTGCCCGAGGAGCGCCTGAAGTTCCTCCTCGCTGAGGTCTTCCTGCCGCACGAAGTTGAGCGCGAGGTCCGCCTCCGTCTTCGGTCCCTTCATCGGAAGCAGCAGGAGGCGGTAGGCGAATCTCTCGTCACTGCGCACCTCGTCGGGAAGACCGACCTGGAACTCGGTGATGAAGCTTGAGACGGCCGCGGGCAGTCCGCGTCGGAGGTTGCGTTGTTCCTCATACCTCGAAGGGCTGAGGGACTGCACAAAGACGGGGAACTTCAGCTCCGAACCCAGCGTCTCGCGGGAGCCGAACCTGCGTACGAGTTCCGCCTCGAAGTTGATGATGCAGGCGTGCGCCTCTGCGGCTGTAGCAACCAAGACCGAGTCCTGGAATCGGTGCTCTACGTGATTCCGCAGCCCGACGAAAAACTCGACGTTCGCCCTGATCGGGTCGTTGTCCTTGAACTCATGCCTGAGGCACTGGGTCAGGTCCCAGGTCTTCTTCGAGCCATCCGGGTTTCGTTTGAAGAGTCGCCGCCCGCCTGACTCACGGTAGAAGATTTCGGCCTTGCGGCGCATCCGGTCAGCGTGAAGCAGGTTCTGCCACGCGAGGTGGATGTGGACGATGAAGTCACTGAAGCTGCGTCGGTCACCGGGACGGTTGTAGAAGTCGATCGCGACGAGGGCCTGTCGCCGAGCCTCGTCGAGCGTGTGCCTCCATGCAGGTGGGCGCGCCATCTCGATCAGACCCCTTCGGCTGTCGGCGAGGCCGGCGTGAGGAAGTCGCGAAGCAGTCTCAGTCGCTCAAGAATCTCGTCGTAGGTCACGATCGTCACGCTGCGGGAGTTCGCCCGATACAACTCGAACGACTTCTGTTTTGCAGGATCGCTGGCAGATGGTGTTCGTCCGGCAACCACGATGCACGAGACTGCGTAGGACTCCAAGTCCCATTGACGCGAGCTTTCCTTCAGGCCGGTGAGGTTCTTCGTCAGGTTGTACGCCTGATCGAGCACCTGGGAGACAGCGCCGTTCAGCTCTTTCGATGGACCGAACACGCCCTGGCGGTACTCACGAGCCTCCAGCAGCTGCGTAGTCGGCTTCTTGATCTCCACCAGAGCGACGTTGTTCGTGAGCGAGTTCTTGAACAAGTAGTCCGCGATCTTGTCGCCGCTTCCTGACAGTCCACGACCGCCTACGCTCGCTCCCGAGCGCACGCTGACCATCGGGGCTCCGAAGACCTGTTGCAGCGCGAAGGCGTTGTCATCGAAGAAGGCTTGCCAGTACGGCTCGGCCTTGCCCTGTTCCAAGGCCTCTGCGTACGCCTCGATAAGACGGTCAAGGCTGACCAGCTCGATATCTCGCTTGAGCTGCTGAAACTTCTGGGGCGATCCCGCTGCTATCGCTGCCGACTCGGACGCAACCGCTTCGACCAACGCATCACGTTCAACGCTACTGAGCTCCTCGATCCCGTCGGCGGCCTTCGCGATCACGCGCGAGTCCGGGTGTCGCCCAAGCGAGAAGTCGGCGCGGGCGAGACCAAGCGTCGCGGCGAGGTTGTTGTGTACGAATACGTCCTTCACTCGACCCGCCGCACGATTTCCCCGGTCATTGATCCGACCGATCTCGGCCCAGATCGCAGCGAACCGCGATAGGCCGAGGTGGAACCCTGTCCCGTTGACTGCGGCACTGTCGCCGTCAGTGAAGATGATCTCTGTGCAGGGAGTATTTGTCTCGATCAACCGAATCAGCCGGTTGCAGTCCTTGAGCAACCCGAGACCGTAGGCGAAGTCCTTGACGAATCCGGGCGGCAGCGTCTCGAAGATTGACTCCAAGTCGGAGCCCTCGTAATACTCGTCCAGCAACGACGCTTCCAGGGAGAGTGTCTGCACCTGCTCGTACTTCGGGCCAAGGTACTCGCTGTGGTTTGAGAGTGTGTTGATGGGGTGAATCTTCAGGATGCCCGTTGGAGCGTCGAGCTCCACGAGCTTCACACCTTCAGCCAAGCGCCGGTGTGCCGACGACTCCTCATGTGGTAGCTCGTTCGGAATGAAGAAGCCCTCAACTCGACCACCTTCGTCTACCGTGCGGACATCGAGGCGACCGATGTTCGTCTGATCGTTTCCGAATCGAGCCACCGCTGCCCTCAGCTCTTCTCGAAGCCGGAGCTGGGGTCGAACTTGAGGACGCGGGCGTTCTCGCCGATGGTGCGGACCTCGGACTCGTCGAAGCCTCCGGGCTTGGTGGCCTGGATGTCGATGGTGATGTCGAGCCGCGCGCCCGCGCCGGCGAGCCGGTCGATCACTTCGCGGGTCACGTTGCCGATGTCACGGGCGTAGCGGTCGGAGTCGATCTTCACCGATCCGAAGAACCGGGCGAGCACTGCCTCCAGCGCGGACTCGGACTCGGACGGCTCATCGCCCTCGGCGGACGAGCTGCCCGTCCACACGAAGTCAACCGGCCCAACGGAAGCGGAGTCCCCGTCGGTCGTGGCTGCGTTCATCGCAGCCTCACGTATGGCCGCGATCCGGTCTGCATCGGCCTGCTTCTGGGCGCGCTCGGTTTCGATGAGCAGGGTGCTGTCGGTGACCTGAATCCGGGTGTTCGGGTTCGGAGCCACGAGCAGGCTGCGGTAGCGACCGGTCTCGGCATCCTTGCCAGACGCGATAGCGAACCGCTCGTTGTCGACGAGCACTGCCGAGAGCGACTGTTCGATGGCGTTGTCGAGCACTTCGCGTCGGACGAGGCGGGGCAGGTAGGTGTACCGGGTGAAGTAGCCCCACAGCTCTCCGACGGTGATCTCGCCGGCATCGCGCCAGAGCGCGCCGAGTTCGTGGTGCAGGGTGGCTCCGAGGATCGGTGCCCCGAAGTCGGTGACGAGCTGATCCTCGCGGCCGAGCTTGGCGCTGACGCGCTCCGCCAGGGATCGGCCGCCGGAGTCGGGCACCCGGTCGGCGACGAGCTCGAACGGCTTGGTCGGGTCGAACTGCTCGGGGTAGACAGCCCAGACGAAGGTGTCGCGGATACGGTCGGAGACAGTCTGATCGAGCCGGGACACCCAGTCGTCGGTCTGCTTGCGCTGTTGCGCCGACAGGTTGAGGCTGTCGCTGGTGGCCTGGACTCGCTTCCAACCGAGGTAGCTACGGGTGGCGGCTTCGAGGCTCTCCAGCTCGCTCTTGTCGGCAAGCAGGAAGATCAGCGTGTTGCGGTGGATGCGCTGGCTCGCGCCCTTGCTCTCGATAGCGTCACGGACCCACGCATGCGCGGCCGAGTCGGCACCGTCCTGCTTGCGACGGGCGTGCCGCGGGTGCGCGATCACCAGGCGCGTGTCTTCAAGGTCGGGAATGTCGGCAGACGACGACGGGGCGATGTGCACCCGGTCGAACACGCCGCGCACGCGCTCCTCTCCCTGAAGCCGGCGGGTGATCTCGTTCCACACCGTCTCGACATCCTCACGGAGCCGCTCGGCATAGTCGTTCGCGGTCTTCGTAACTGAGGGCTGGGTGTCGAACCAGTAGTGGCCCTGCTCCTCGTAGAAGTAGGTCGAGCGTTGCGCGAGGAGTTCGACGGCGCTGCCGAAGTTGCCGAGGGTGTCGCCAGGGATGGCGGTGCCGAGCCAGAGGTACTGCTTGTCGAGCCCCTTACGAGTGCTCTTGATCCGCGGGGCCGCGCCCATGAAGATCGTGCGCGCGATGCGCTGAGTGACGAACCGCTGACCGAGGTTGGGGCGGTCGAGGTCGATCTGTTGCGCTGTCGAGCCCGGGCCGTCGATGTCTGAGTCGATGATCGGCTTCCACTGATCTTCGAGGTACTGTGTTAGGTCCGTGTTCACGGTCGTCGCATCCAGCGGCACGTTGCCGGGCAGGATCAGTGGCGAGGCGTCGTTCGATGCCCACAGCTCGTGGACGATCGAGGAGACGAGCTTCAGCACGCCGCGGGTGCGCTGGAACCGCTCCAGCGTCGACCAGTCTTCATACAGGCGGTCCAGCAGTTCGGGGTGCAGCGGGTATGAGGCGCGGATGCGCTTCTCGTAGTCGTCGTTCGGCGATGCCGCATCGCGTGGGAACAGTGCGGTGTTGTTGCGGTACAGGTTCGTGAAGCTGCGAGCCACAGCCGAGATGGTCGTTAGGCCTTCGGCGTTCGGGGCCTGGAACAGCCGTCGCCGGACGATCTCGAACGACTCGTCCTTGCTCGACGGCCGCCACTGGTCCGCGACACGGCGGATCACGTTCTGGAGCCGTTCGAGCGCGAGCTGCCCGTTCGCGCCGCCGATCTCGATGTCGCTGCCGCGTCCTTCGGTGCCGGTGTCGGATGCCGGGATCGAGACCACGAGCATCACACCCGGCACCGAGCGCACGATCTCGGTCAGGGACTGCGCGAAGGTGAACTGCGTCTCGAATGAGCCTGACGGGAGTTCCTTGTCCGTGACGAGCTGGCGGGCGTACGCCACCCACTCGTCGATCAGGATCAGCGACGGCGAGTAGCGCACGATCAGAGTGCGCAGCGCTTCACCGGGGTTGGTGCCAGCGCGATCGTCCTCGGCGATCAGGTCGTAGGCTTCACGCCCGCCGAGCTGCCAGGCGAGTTCACCCCACAGCGTGCGAACCTCAGTACCGTCGTCCTTGATGATCGGCGAGCCGGCCTTCAGGTAGGTGCCGACGAGCGCGACCCGTCGGACATCGAGCGCGCCGAGGTCAGGGTTGCCGTTCGCGGCGATGAGTTCCTGAAGCTCCTGCGGGAAGTCCTTGACCGGAGTGCCGCTGAACAGGTGGTACAGCGCCAGCATCGAGTGGGTCTTGCCGCCACCGAAGTTGGTCTGAAGGTTCACCACCGGGCTCGCGCCGGCCTCGCCGTTCAGGCGCCGCAGCGCCCGCGACAGCAGGTCGCGCAAGCCCTCGGTGAGGTAGGTGCGAGTGAAGAACTCGACCGGATCGCCGTACTCGGGGCTCGTCGCTTGACCCGTGTGGACAAGGTGAAGGTCGGCCGCGAACTCCGAGGCGGTGAACGCGCCGCGCGCCACGTCATCGTGGGGCCGGATCACCTCACGCCACGGACGCAGCCCGGAGCCAGGTTCGAGCGACACCTTCGTACGCTTCACCTGCTTGCGGGTCTGATCCTCGAACACTGTGCGCTGTAGATCGACGCGCAGCTTCCGTACGTCCTCTGCGGAATCGACCGCACCGACCGCGTGCAGCAGACGCTCAATCGTGTCGAGCGCACGCGATGCGTCATCGGAGCTGAAGGGTTCGTTGTGCGCCCACAGGTTCCGGGTCTCGCGCAGCTCGGACGCGAAGCCCTGCTGGGCGCGGGAGAGCACGTCCTTGAAGTGATAGCCCTGCTCGGTGATCGCGCGGAGCTGCACCTGCACATCGTGCTTGGTCAGCGTGCGCAGCGGCCCGCCCCGGCGCTGGGCATCCTCCTTCGCCCACGCGGCCGGCCAATCAGCGGTCTTGTAGGCCCGCGTCATGACCTCATCGACCTCGTCCAGGAGCCCCTCGGAGAGCAGGTCGAAAGCCTTGCCCACTCGATCTCGGTTGTTCATCGCCATCGTTGTCTCCTAGAACCCACTACTTGCTACCGACGAGGCTGCATCCAGCGCCCGCCAATTCCTACTCATCGAAGTCTTCTTCCGCCGCTGAGGTGAGCTGCCTCCGGGCGATGCGCTCCTGCGCCTCCCGGTATACCGCCTGGATGCGGGCCTGGAGCTCCGCCTTCGGAGGCAGAGTCGTCCAGTACTCGGCGACCACGATCCCGTCCTTGTGCAGTTCGAGCAGCTCGATCTGGTCACGGCTCGCCTCGGTACACAGGATGAGGCCGATGGGCGGGTTCTCGTCGGGCTGGCGCTCATGCCTGTCCAGCCACTTCAGGTAGAAGTTCATCTGCCCCTGGTAGCTCGGCTTGAACTTCCCGACCTTCAACTCCACGGCGATCAGCCGACGCAGTGGGCGGGAGTAGAACAGCAGGTCGAGGTAGTAGTCATCGCCATCGAACGTCATCCGCTTCTGACGTTCGACGAACGCCCACCCGCGACCAACCTCCAACAGGAACGCCTCCATGTCGTGCCGCAGAGCCGCTTCGAGGTCGCGCTCCAAGAAGGTGTCGGCCAGCCCCAGCATGTCCAGCAACACCGGGTCGCGGAACGCATCCAGCGGCACTGCCGATCCCTTGGGAATCTGGGAGTCCGCGATCTCACGGCGCTCGAACGCCTTGCGAGAGATTGCTCGGCGCAGGTCACGGACGCTGAGGTGACGGTCGATAATCTCCCTCACGTAGAAGGCTCGTGCGTCGTCGGTTGCGAGCGGAAGCAGCTCGCGGAAGTGGGTCCAACTAACTTGTTGCGCCAGTGACGCAACAAGTTCGGGCTCGGTGAACTGCTGGGAGAACCGCACCATCCGATACAGGTTCGTCCGGTCGTAGCCTCGGCCGTACCGTGAGGTCAGTTGTTGCGCCAGCGACGCAACAAGTTCCTGGTCGTGCCCGGCGCGCCCCTCGCGCAGCACGGCCACATCGATCAATCGACCGATATACCAGTTCCGCAGCGTCAAGGTGGCGTTCACCTGCGCGGCCGCGAACGCCTGTGCCTGGTCGATCAGAGCAGACACTTGCTCTACGAGTTCGCCGCCCTCGGCGCCGACCGACTCCGCGAAAGCACGGAAGGGAGTCAGGTCAGCGCCAGAGCGGCGCGCCGCTGCGTCACCGCTCTGGGCTCGATCTCGACTGCCAGGCATGACCTAATCCTCGTCCTCATCGAAGTCGAACGCCTGCTGCGAAGAGCGCGGCGTCGAGGCGTACTTGCGTGCCTGCTCGTTCACGTCGCCCCAGGCGCTCACCAGACCGTTGAACAGGATGGCGTCCTTCGTGTCCTTCTTCTTCTCGGCCTCATGGAACAGCAAGAAGCCCAGCTCCTTCACCGCATCCAGGTTCACGCGCGTCTGAACCGACGGCAGCAACTCCGCCACCTTGTCGGCACCGTCCTTGGCCATCACCGCCGCGAGACGTACCGTGGCTTCCCAGACACTGACATGCTCGTCTGTTGTCGCGTCCCAGTGGCCATCCAACTGCGAAGGGGACAAGAGGCGCGCTTTGCCGCCTTTGGCTTCAAAGATGCCCCCGCGCTCCAAGGCTCCGACCGAGGTGTCGGAAGAGCGGGCCAGTTGGTCGGCGATACCCGAGTTCTCCTGCGCCCAGCCGTATTGCCGATACCACTTCACGGCGAATCGAGTGTCAGGATCGAAGTCTGACTCCTGCTCCCCAAGTACCTCGTCGAGCGTAGCGTTGATTAGCAGCAGAGCATCTCGCACGCTCATGTCTGAGCCATCTGCCTCGCGCACACGCGAGTACCTTGAGAACACCGAGATTCCAGGGCCGATAGCAGCCTGGGCCAAGTCAACCGGAGCCACGCTTCCTTGAAGCATGTTCCGCAACGCAGTTGGCAACTCGGACTTCAACGCGGCAATGAACGCGCGGCGAGTGGTGGCTGCCGCTGAGGCCGGTCGAGGTCGGCAGGCCAGGACAATCGAGGACGCGAGCGCGTTCGTGCCGATACTAATCATTCGTCCGCCGCGCTCGCTTCGCATTGGCCAAGTGGCCGTGATCTCCCACCCCGAGACAATCAAGCCGTCGAGAAGGGTGTGCCATCCGGTCGAAGACGTGCCTGTATCACGGGTGTCCTGCTGCTTGTAGGCGTAGTAGACCGTGAGTGGAATCTCGGTATTCGCGGTCTGGCGGATTCTCTCGAATACGCTGTTGAACCCATCGACGAAGAACTCTTCGGCCCCGGCTTTCCCGCTGTGACGATGGGGATTCGCCACCAACTCGCCCGCTTTAGGCGTCAAGACTGTGCCGACAGTCTTTGCGTGGATGTCGACGAGCGAACGCCGGAGCCAAACGTAGAAGAAGTCAGATAGGTCGGAGTAGCCAATGTTGTCGTAGTACGGAGGGTCCGTGGAGATGACCATCCCGTCATAGTTCCGATTTGCGGCGTCCGCTTGACTAGCCACTCCCGGATAGGTGCCGTCCACCGGCATCGCAGCGACACCAGACGCTACCCATTCGACGTGTGCGAGGAAGTTGCCGACCGAAGCCGAGAAAGGGTTGATTTCGAAGTAGTCCCAGACCATCGGCAGAGCCTGACGCGCGAAGGTGTCGCGCACCCCTTCGATGACATTGATCCAGCTGCACAGAGACGACGACCAGTCCGCGAGCTTGCTGATTGCGAAGGCGAGATAAGTGACGACTGCGTCGGCGTAGGCAACTGCGCCATCGCCCCCGTCTTCCAAGCGTGTGCCTTCAGGCATCCCGAGCGCTGTTCCATCGTGTAGCACCCGGGCGTGTACTTGGGAGAGTAGGTTGCTGAACGTCGTCAGCGCCAGGAGCTGTCTGTTGGTGAAGAGATCAGACCAGAGCTTGAATCCATAGGCTTGTACCCGAAAGCTCGGTGCTACAGGCGGGAGCTCGGCGTCCGGCGCGTCAACAGGTCGTGCGACCTGAGCGGCGCTGACATGCTGCTGTGAGGCCTCAATGTAGATTCTTCCCTGCTTACGGTCGCCCTCTGCGACCACCGCAAGTAGTTGCGCACCCATGCGGCCGGCCTTCGCTTCTGCCCGGATGTACTTGAGGTCTATTGGCGTACCATCTGCGATTGAGATCGCCCCATTCCTCCCGACCGTGCCGTCTTCATCGGGTCCTGGGCCATTCTTGTCGCGTCGGATCTCGTACCGAATGGTGCCGTCTTCAACCATCGGGACGATGTAGGTCTCACGTCCCTTCTTCTTGCTGAGCCACCAAGTCCGGACAAGTGGGACTTCGATCGGGTTGGCAGGGTTCGGGCTCCTCACGGTTCGCGCCCAGAGCCATCCGATGACTTGATGTTCGGTTCCACCAGGTGCAATGGCTTTCGGATAGGCGACGCCAGTGAGGTCCCTGGCAGTCTCGCGCGCCCATTCGCCGTAGCGTCGGATATCCTCGGCCAGTCCTTCCACGCCGGACCACGCGGTCACCCGGTGCTCCGCATCAGGATGCACCGGATGCAGCCCTGCGAATCGCGAAGGTATCTCGATTAGGCCCTTTGTCTTGAGCACTGCGACTGGATTGAGGTCCGAGCCGTGTGCCCGGAGACCGAGCCGCTGGGCCTCCAGCGGGATAGCGCCGCCACCACTGAAAGGGTCGAGGAACGATAGCCCTTCCTGCCCTGTCGAACGACGAATCTCTGCCCGGGCCTGTCCTAGAAGCTCCTGATCTGAGGAGTTCTCCCACTGTGCCAATCTCTCGATCAACTTGTGCAGGCGCGCTCGTTCAGCATCCTGTGCTTCCACCGACGGGAACTCATCGGGTCTCGACGAAGGGTCGTCGACGAGCTGGGCAAAGAGGACAGAGCGTGCAGCCGCCAGCGGACGGGGTGCCCAATAGAGGTGCATCGTTGAAGGATGACCCTTTCGAGGCACGGACTTCTCGTGTTGGGCGGCAGCGTTGATCGCCTCCAACGGGAGCGAGACTTCGATGAGCTTCTTCTTGGGTGCGGTGGTCACGGGGCTTCTCTCGCTGGCGTCGGGCTGGTTGCTGTCAGTGGTGTGGGTCATCGCGGTGGTCCTCCGCGTTCCCAGTAGTCGCGCCAGACCTCGTTGTAGGAACGAGTGGTCGCGGATGGCTCTAGGTGGGTGAAGGCCTCGCCCACGTAGCGCAACCGGTCCCTGCCGGCCCCGCTCGTCGAGACCTCGACCAGGGCGAGCCGGTGCCGGTCGCCTTGGGTCTGGGCGAACGTGATCTCGTTCGTAGTGATGGTGAAGGTGTCGGAACCTTCGATGCGACCCTTGACCTCGATGTAGTGGACGAAGCCGCTCTGGTCGGTGGACTGGATGTCGTAGCCGGGGTTGTTGCGCGGCATCTCGACAGGTTCGCGACCGAGTGCCCGCTCGGCGGCGAGCACCGCTTCGACTGCTCGGCGCTCGACCTCCTCGGTCTGGCGGGCAAAGGTCTGCGCTTCAGGCTCGGCAGCGGTCGCGAGGAGTCCGCTGGGGATGACGAGTGCGGCACCGCGGATGACGGCAGGTACGGCGACAAGGTTGGTAGCCTCATCGAGCTGTTCGAGCCGGTGGCTCAGCCGCTCATCAAGCTGGCGAGCGCGGACGAGTGCGGTCTCGGCGCGGAGCCTGCCGACGGTGCCTCCTCGTTCGAGTGCTTCGAGGCGGTTGTGTTCGCGATCCCAGTGGTTGATCTCTGCGAGCAGGCGATCCTTCACCTGCGCTCGGGTGCGCGCGGTCTCGATGTCGAGTCGGGTCTTGATCTCGTCCATGCGGGGCTGGAGCCCCTCGCGGTAGGCCCAGGCGCGTACGAGCTTCTCGTGGTTCTGCCGCGCCCAGTCGCTGGCCGTGATCTCGGCGATGGCTTCGGTCTCGGTCGAGTCGGGGCGGTCGTAGTCGAGGTACGGGGGTGCTGCGGTGACGGTGACGGTGCCGTCTTGTTCGAGGAGCGGGTAGTCGAAGTGGTGAGAGACGGTGTCGGCGTCGGCTGCGGTGTTCTCGATGCGCTGCTCGACGCTGAACATCAGCATCGGCGCATCGGTCTGCTTGGTGCGCCGATCGACCAGCACCGTGCCTTGCTTGAGGGTGGGGCCGAGGTCGTCGATGGTGGCCTCGATCACTGCGTGCAGCAGCGGGTGGCCTGGTGCAATCAGGGAGGCGTCGGCGAGCCCGTCGGGGTGCATGCGTGAGAGTTCGAAGGTGATGCGCTCGTATTGCTCGGCGACGGGTGCCCATCGGTTGAGGCGGCGCGCGGTGTCGATGACGCGGGCTGGGACGCGGGTGATCTCGTAGCGTCTGTTCTCCCGTTTGCGGATGCGTCCGCCGAGCCGTGTGAGCGCGGGGAGGAAGAAGGCGGCGATGTAGCCGGGCTGGAGGCGGCGTTCGCGGGCTTTCTCCATCCGTGCCCGGACCTCGTCGAGGTTGAGCGCGGAGAACATCTCGGGGTGGAGGGCGCGTTCGGCGAGCATCTCGTCGAGGCCGTGGGAGACGCCGGCGTCGATGATGCGGTCGAGTTTGGCCTTGACCTGGGGCTGGTCTCCGTAGCGGATCGCCTCGATCAGCAGGTCACGCAACGAGCGCTCCTGGAAGGCGTCGGCGTCGCCGAGCACGTTGAACAGGTTGCCGTTGTAGGCGATCGACATCTGGTCGATCTTCGCCAGCAGCCGGGTGAACACGTCGCCCTCGCGGGTGTCTCTGGCGACCATGTTCCATAGGTGGCAGACCTCGCGCTGGCCGATGCGGTGGATGCGGCCGAAGCGCTGCTCGATGCGGTTCGGGTTCCACGGCAGGTCGTAGTTCACCATCAGGTGTGCACGTTGAAGGTTCAGACCTTCCCCGGCGGCGTCCGTGGCCAGTAGGACCACGGCGTCGGGGTTGTGGGTAAAGCGTTCGCGGGCGAGCTTGCGGTCTTCGCGGCGGGTGCCACCGTGGATTGTGATGACCGAATCGGCGCGGCCGAACTGGGCGGTGATCTTGGCTTGCAGGTAGTCGAGGGTGTCGCGGTGCTCGGTGAAGATGATGATCTTGCGAGCGTCGCCGGAGCCGTCGTGGGTCAGGAGCTGCTCGTCGAGGATGGTGCGCAGTTGCACCCACTTCTTGTCATCGTCTTGCAGCCGGACGCGTCGGGCGACCTTGATGAGGTCTTCGAGGATCGCGATCTCTGCCCGCAGCTCGGGGATGGTCTGCGCGGCCGTGGCGAGATCGACAACCTGGTCTGCCTGTTCCTCGAACTGGGCGCGTTCCTCGTCGGTCGTCTCTTCGTCGAAGTCCTCGAAGTCATCAATCGAGAACGCCGGGAGCGCGTCGCTCCCGAAGTCGAGCGTGGTCTTGCCAGTGGACCATTCGTCGATGTGCGAGGAGATGGAGGTGCTGAAGCGGGCGTCGTCGGTGATGCGCTGCATGTCGCGCAGTTTCGTGTCGAGGCGCTGTTGGCGTCGTTCCAGGGAGCGCAGGATCGCTTCGGGGCTGGAGGCGAGGCGGCGTTGCAGCACGGTGAGGGCGAACCCGACGTTGTTGCCGCGCTTCTTGTCGCCGGCCTGTGCGATCCGCTCGGCCCGTCCCATCTCGGTGCGGACGTAGTCGGTGACCTGTTCGTAGAGGTCTCGCTCAGCCGGGCTCAGCTCATACTCGACGGTGTAGGCCTTGCGTTCCGGGAACAGCGGCTTGCCCTCGAACGTGAGCAGGTCCTCCTTCACCATGCGGCGCATCAGACCGTCGGTGTCGGTGCGGTGCACGCCTTGCCGGTACTGACCCTCGAAGCGGTCGCGATCCAGCAGCGACATGAACAGCTGGAAGTCCTCCTCC
>TARA_R100000365_G_scaffold44_1_pt1 | contig 13370 bp, 7 predicted proteins | sample TARA_R100000365 | Tara Oceans TARA_R100000365 (sample SAMEA2620668) | marine metagenome | biome: marine biome (ENVO:00000447); feature: mesopelagic zone (ENVO:00000213); material: "saline water (ENVO:00002010), including plankton (ENVO:xxxxxxxx)" | depth 1000 m | reverse complement strand
GACGACGACCGTCGTGGCTCCCCCCGTTGCATAGCGCGTTCGAGTGGTGGACCGGCCGGTTGATCCACTCGTTCGCGTGATCCGGGAGTCGGTGTGTGAGCTCACGCGGACTCGCGCTGGCTGGGCGGCACGGTGTCCAGAAGCACCTGTCCGATGACGGCGTTCGCGGTGACCCCGTCGAATTCCGCCTCGGGGTCGAGGATGAGGCGGTGGGCGAGGACCGGCTCGGCCAGCGCCTTCACGTCGTCGGGGGTGACGTACGAGCGGCCGTGGGCTGCGGCCCAGGTCTTGGAGGCCTTTGTCAGCGCGAGCGCGCCGCGCACACTCACGCCCAGGCGCACCTGCGTCGCGTTTCGGGTGGCTTCGACCAGGCGCGAGATGTAGTCGAGCACGAGCGGGTTGAGGTAGACCTCGCGGGCGATGTCGGCCATCGTCACCACACCCTGGGGGGTGATCACGGGGGCGACTTCGCGCTTCGCTGTTGCCGTACCCTCGAGGATCTTGAGAGTGGCGGCGTGATCGGGGTAGCCGAGCGAGGTCTTGAGCAGGAAGCGGTCGAGCTGCGCCTCGGGCAGTCGGTAGGTGCCGGCCTGCTCGACCGGGTTCTGGGTGGCCACGACCAAGAAGGGGGTGCCGACCGGGCGGGTCACGCCGTCGACGGTGACCTGGCCCTCTTCCATGACCTCGAGCAGGGCCGACTGGGTCTTGGGGCTTGCGCGGTTGATCTCGTCGGCGAGGACGACGTTGGCGAAGATCGGTCCCATGTGGAACTCGAACTCCCCCTTCTTCTGGTCGTACACCGTGATACCGGTGACATCGCCGGGAAGCAGATCGGGGGTGAACTGGATGCGGCTGCTCGTGCCCTGAACGGTGCGCCCCATGGCGCGGGCAAGCGACGTCTTGCCCGTCCCCGGGTAATCCTCCAGCAGCAGGTGGCCCTCGGAGATCATCGCCGTGAAGGCCAGCTCGATGACGTGGCGCTTTCCGAGCACGACCTGTTCGACGTTGGCGACCAGGCTGTCAAACGACTCCTGGAACCAGTTGGTCTGTTCGGCGGAGAGGGTCATGCGGATCCTTTCGGGCGTGCGGTGCTCACGGGGTGGTGCTCCCCTCTGTTCCGGAGTCAGCGGGCGGCGGATCCGGGGCGGTGCAGGTGAGGCTGTATGACTGTGTGTCGAGCGCCGACAGGGCCGCGGTGAACGCGACCGAGTAGGTCGCTCCCGTCGAGCCATCCTCTGACGCGGACGTCGAGTATTGACCGGCCTCAGCTGCAACGACAATCTGACCGGGCGAGACGTCGCCGCTGACGCAGGTCGCGGGGAACTCGATCCGCACCAGGTAGGCCGGTGATCCAGTAGCGGGTGAGATCGTCACGGGTTCGGAACACGTCTCGGTGCTACCCGCCAGACAGGCCTTCGCGGTCAGCGGCGCCGGCGCCACACCGTTGTATCGGAATGCCTCGTTGAAGGAGGCGACGGGAGTGCCACCCGTGAAGAAGACCACCTCGTAGCTGCCGGTGGCGGCCAGCGCCGGGGCGCTGATGACACTCCATTCACGTACCCGCGCGTTGGCGACAGTGGAGTCGGCCGTGGCAGTGATCGAGTAGGTCGTATCTCCGGTCGGGGGAGGGATCGTCTCGCTGGGACGGACGGTGCCGCTGGTCCAGCTTGTCGTGCCGAACGACACTCCGTCGTACCAGGTCTCGGCACAGATATTGACCGTCGTCGCCTCCCATACCGTGCCGGCGAGCGTCGTCGAGAACGAGGATCCTGTCACCGACCCCGAGGGAGTGCATGTCGTGCCGGCCAGAACGGCCCGAGCCTTCACGGTGGCGCCCGTGCCGTTGGGCGTGACCGTCGCGGCGACCTGGATCTGCCCGCTGCCGTCGGTGCTCGCGGTGACCGTCGGGTCGGTGATCAGCGGCGCACCGATGCCCCAGGCTTCGCCCGAGACCGAGGTCCCGTCCGAGCTGCCGCCGGCGACGACGGATTCGGGCGGCACCTCGAACCGGGTGACCGGGGTCGCAGTGACAGTGGTGGGGGTGTTCGACCCGACAAGGAACGCGGGGAACTCGACGCTGTTCTGTCCAGACGGGACAGAAACGGTGACGGTCTCGCCGACAGGGCTTGTCAGACGGATGGCGCCCGTGGTCGGACCGATCCCGGTCACGGTGATCTTCGCGATGAGACCATCGGGTGGGTTCGGCACAGGAGCCGCCTCGATCCCGCTGGGGGCGACGGGGGCCTGATACGCCCAGGCCACGATGCTCGAGCTGGTTCGCGATTCACCCGTGGAGTTGACCGCCCACGCCTGGTACGTGACCTTCTCACCGTTGGTCGCCGAGATCGGGGCGCACTCGCCTGTGGCAGAGCAGGTCGTTTCAACACCGTTGCTCCCCGCGACTCGGTAGCCGCTCACCGCCGGGTACGACGTGGATTCGGACACCACCCGCAGGGTCACTGTGTCACCGGTGTAGTTGGTCCAGTTGATGCGTGCGGGATCTGCCGGCAGTCCCTGGAGGTCGAGGATCACGGTGCCGTCGCGATCCCCACTGGATACGCGTTGTTGCGCATCCTGCACTGAGAAGCTTCCGGTGCAGTCGGCCGCGCCTGGCGCATCGGAGGCCCAGCTCGCGGTCACCGCGGTGGCGCTGGCCTTTGTGAACGTGACGTCGGGGCAGTTCTCGGGGTTTGTCACCGAGACCAGCGTCAGCGGCGTGCCGGGAAGCGGATTGACCTCGCCGACCACGCCGATCACCTGGATCGTGCAGGATGTCGTGCCACCGCTCTGGGAGCACTGCTGCGTCGCCGTCCCGCCCTTCGGGAGTGTCGAAGGTGCAGGCCCGACCGTGAGTGCCAGGGTCGCTGCCGCGGCATCCGGGTGGCTGAGGATGCGCACGGTGACCGGCTCCTCACGGGCGGGCCGCGATGCGTCCTTCGCAACGATGGTCAGCGAGGAGCCGGACTGCGTCACCTCGAACTGATCGCCGGAGTACTCGATGCCGTACTCGACCGAGGCCCAGTCGGGTTCCCCGTTCCAGGTTGTCATCGACTGCAGGTCGTACACGGCTTCGGCGCCGGGGCTGACGCTGAGGGATGCGGCACGCAGCTCCGGCTGCGGTGCCTTCGCAATGATCGAGACCCGCAGCGCGAGATAGGTGGGATCCTCCTGCGAGGCGAGTCGCACCGGCACGGTACAGGTGTCGGTCCAGGGGCCGCCGACGCCCGCGTCATAGCGAATCGTCGTGCCGCGCTCGAGGGAGCACTGCCCAGCCCGGGAACCGGTCGAGGTGACGCCGGCGCCGTCAACGACAAGCTCCTCTCCCCTGGGGACTGCCACGGCCTGCGCCATGTCTACGTCGACCGAACCCTCTTCGTTGACCTCGATCTGTGCGAACCCGGCACGAAGCGCCAGTTCGATGTCGTTGTCGCCGGGGATCCGGAGGAACCCGTAGGTGACAACCTCGGTCCCGTTGAAGGCGGTGCCCGAGAGCTGGAAGGGCACGAGTGTGGAGTCCTCGGGAATCTCTCCTGAGATCGACCAGCCCTGCGCGGTGAAGGCCGCCGAGTCGTCCCAGAGAGCCATCGTGAGGTTCGAGATGTCGCCACCGCTCCAGGTCACCCGGCCTGTGACGACATCGATCCCAGCGGGCAGATCTTCACGGGACTCGGCGGTAAGGATGGTGTCCTGCACGACCGGATAGTCGGGTACCGGAGTACGCACGACCTTGAGGACGATCAGTCCTTGCGCTGTGTCACCGCTGCGATTTCGTACGGTGTAGAAGAAGGAGTAGGTGCCCAGTTCCGTCCCCGCCGCGAGCACGACCTGCCCCGTCTCGGTATCCACTGAGGTCAGCATCGCCTCGAGCTTCGCGTATTCGTCGGTGTCAGGTTGGGCGTTGGGACGCACATCGACCAGTTGCAGCTCGCTCCCGGTGGGATCGACGTCATTGTCGGTCGGGAACAGCACGACCGTGTTGGACGCACCGGCCTGCGCCTGGGCGTAGTCGCTGTAGGTCACCGGGCTCGGGTCGGAGGCCTCGTCCAGGATGCCGATGCGGACCGTAGCGACGGCGGTCTCGCCACGGGAGTCTCGCACCTGGTAGGTGAAGGCATCCTGGCCGCGGGCGCCTGGGTTGCTCGTGTAGACGATCGCATTAGACTCGGCCGAGATCGCCGCCGAGCCCTGCGCGGGCTGCGTGACGATGCGGTCGAGAACCACGCTGTCGCCGTCGGGGTCGACACCGAAGCTGTCGAACGGGATCGACACCGCGCGACCGCTCAGCACCCGTCCCGAAAGGTCGGTGGGAAGGGGAGCGGTGTTCGTATCAGAGGGCAGCACCGTGATGAAGATGCGCGCACTGTCGGTCATCTCGGGGAACCCGAGGCGGAAGATCGTATACGCCACGGAATAGGTGCCCGGCTCGGAGGGGGCCAGGTAACGCACCACCCGCGGTGTCGCGAAGGCGAGTCCGGCATCGGATTCGTTCACAACCTGGGATGGATCGATCGAGACAAGTGCGCCGGCGGGAGCGGTGTCGTTGGCCAGAACCGGGATGTCGATGAGGGAGCCGACGCGCACGGTGACAGTGTCATCGGTCGCGATCGGCGGCTTGGCGCTCGGGGACGGCAGCAGGATGACGGTCAGCTCGCCCGTTGCGGTGGCGTTCGGATCCCCGGTCCCGTCCGAGACCGTGTACCGGACTGTACCCAACTGCCCGGGCTGCCCGTCGGCGGTGGTACCGGACACGCGGATCAGGCTCTGTGCGACGACGTCCACGCTCAGCGAGGCGCCAGCGGCGGGCTCCGGGCGAAGATCGCTGACCAGCAGGACGCGCCCCGACGGGTTCTCGACCGCGGTGAGCACGTCGATCGAGGCATCCTCGTTCGGTCGGACGAAGGCGGTCAGCGGCGGCGTCGAGATGCGGACTTCCGCGGGATCGAGCACCGTGATCCGCACGGTCGCCGACATCTCGCCGGTGTCATCGCGCACGGTGTACTGCACGACATGCGAGCCCGGCTGGTCGGCGGTGAAGGTGAAGGAGAGCCCGGAGGAGTTCGGGACGACGGTGGCCGTCGAACCGTTGAGCGTCTTGACGGCGGTCAACGACACCGCGCCCTTCGTGCCGTGCACGCGGTCATCCAGGGTGACCGACATCGGCAGGCCGAGTTCCCCGGTCAACGCGAACGAGTCGGCGGACAGCTGTGGCGACGGGGTGACGGAGATGAACAGGGGCTGGCTCGATGACGCGCCACGGGAATCCGAGACGGTGACATCGACCTGCACGCTCAGCGCCGTCGTGGTGTTGGGATCCGGGTGCTGGTAGGTGACCGTGCCCGCAGGGTCGGCGGCGACCGTTCCCAAGCCGGTGCCGTTGGTGGCGTCCGAGAGGTAGACGGGGTCGCCGTCCGGGTCGACCCAGGCCTCCATCACGTCCACCGAGACGGTACCGCCGGGCAGGACATCGGGCGAGGGCCACGTGGCCAGACATCCCGGGTCGCCACCGCACCAGATCGGCGCGTTGTTGACATCCTCCGGGACGACGCTAACGGTCACGCTGGCTGGCTCGGAGTTGAGACCATCGGCCGTGGTCCCATCCGTCACCCGGTACGAGAAGGTCGCGGAGCCGGAGGCTCCCGCTGCGACCTCGATGACCAGCTGCTGACTCTCATTGGCAACACGGACGGTGCCGAAGGCCGGATCAAGCCCCGTCACCGACGAGCCGATGATGCTCAGGACATCCTCGTTGGGGTCGTGGTCGTTCAGGAGCACGGGCAGGACGACGTCCCGCCCCGCACGGACGCCGAAGGAGTCGGGCTCGGCGACCGGAGGTCGCGGGTCGAGGACTCGGTCGGGCGTCACATTCTGGTCCTGCTCCTGTTGACGGGCGGCCTCTTCGCTGCGCCAGGACTGCGACGAGGCGACCAGCGCACCGTCGGGCAGCGTCCACACCCAGCCGGAGGTGGTCTCGTTGAGGATCGCCTGTCCGGAGTTGGCCGCGATGACCGGCGTCAGCTGCTCGTCCAGCGCGGCTCCGGCGAAGTCGAGGTCGGTGGCTCCGGACTCCGAGGACCACAGCGTGCCAGCTTCGGCGGTGAGCCATGCGCCGAACAGGACACCCCCGACGGAGGTCGGCTGCGCGGGCGCACCCTGGGCCTCGACAGTGCGCTGCGTGTTCTGACCGTCGAGGGCGACCGTCACCAGGCCGCTTCCGTCGGCGATCGAGACCTCGGCTGCGGACGGGTCTGGACTCTGAAGACGTGCGTTCTCATCGACATCGAGGGAGACCGGACCGTCGACGCCCTGGATCCACAGTGTTCCGCTGGTGGGCTCCAAGACGGCCCACCGCCCGCCGACCCGACTGAGCTGCACGTCGTCGGTGGCCGGGATCTCGACCTCCTCCTCGTCGGTGATCTCGCCCGTGGCGGCGTCCGCGGTGAACATCCTCCCGCTCGCGAGCGAGAGCGCCAGCAACGTTCCGGTGTCGGTCACGGTCACCGCATCAGCACCGATGCGCGGACGCGTCTGCCCCTGTTCGACCACGACGTCGGCGTAGGGGTCGATGATCGTCGCGGCACCGCCGGTCGACAGGCGGGCGGCGTAGACGTCGCCCGTGTCGGTCAGATAGGCGAGATAATCGCCCGCCGAAGACACTTCGCTGGTTCCGGACGGGGTCGGCTGGAGGACGTCGGCGGCATCGGCGTCGATGTCGGGAGGTGAGGGGAGCGAGACATCCGCGTACTTGCTGTCGCCATCGGTGAAGACGAACAGATGCCCTTGCGTCTGGGCGAGTCTGCTGGGGTTCTCGACCTGCTTGACCGTGACGAGTTCGCCCAGTGCCGTGTTCACCCGTGCATAGTTCCGCCCGTCGCCGGTCTGCAGCGCCCACACGGACGAATCCTGCAGCGGCGTCTCCTGTGCATCGAATCCTGGCCAGACGGCTGCGGCCGCGACGACCAGGCCGACGACCGCGACCGTTGCCCCACCGGCCACGAGTGCGCGCCAGCGGGGCCCTGTCGGGCTCGTCGGGGTGGATGTCATCCGCTCAGAACACCCCCGTGAGGGCGAGGATTGTCACCGTCGCTGCGACGCCGACCGCCACCGCGCCCGCGATGATCGTCGGGATGAGCCAGCGGCTGCGTGCAGGCCGTGAGGGCGAGGACCCGGCGAGCACTGTGCCGTCCAGGCTCACCCGGCGCGCGGTGGAGCGCGACGCGCGCTGCGGGCGGCGGGAGGCGTGCTCGACGGTGGGGCGGACTGGGCCGCGCAGTGAGTTGTCCTGGAAGTCGATCGCGGCTCCCGCGGCCGCCCACTCGTCGACGGCAATCTCGAGGGGTGTCGAAGGGAGCCCCATCTCGTGCTGGACGACCTGCAGCTCGTAGGCGAACTGCGCCGCCGAGGCTTGGCGCCGTGCGGGGTCTTTGCTCATCGACCGCTGCAGCAGCGCTTCGAGCGAAGCAGGCACATCCGATCGACCTATCGGGGTGTACTGAGCCTTGCGGATCCGGCCCTTGAGCTGATCCCGCCCGTTCTGCCCGCTGCCGGCGATCTCGAAGGGGCTCCGCCCAGCGAGCAGCGTGTAGATCGTCGCGCCGAGGCTCCACACCTCGCTGGGGATCGAGCCCGAAATCGATTCGTCGACGACCTCCGGGGCGCTCCACGGGACAGACATAGCGAAGACCTCACCGTCGCCGCGGGCGTTGATCGAGGCCGCGATCCCGAAGTCCGACAGTACCGGAGCCCCGAAGGCAGTCATGAGGATGTTCGAGGGCTTGATATCGCGGTGCAGCAGACCCGCGCGATGGGCGGTTTCGAGGGCAGACCCGATCTTCACGCCGAGAGCGACGATCTCGGCGACCGGTATGAGCTCGCGTCGATAGCGGTTGGTCATCGAATTCGGGCAGTGCTCCATCACGATGTAGGGGCGACCGTCTGCCGAGACGCTGGCCTGGTAGATCGTGAGGATGGAGGGGTGAGCGCTCAGGCGCGCCATGACGTCGGCTTCCGCGTTGAACATCCGCAGCAGGCCGTCGTCAACGATGTCTTGAAGCAGCACCTTGACGGCGACGGGGCGGCGAGGCATGTTTTGCTCGAACAGGAACACGTCGGCAAAGCCGCCGGTGCCCAGTGGTCTCACATAGGTGAATCCGCTGAGGATCGGCGGCGCCGCTGGTAGGCGCCCTGCCATTGTTTCCCCCTCGAAGTGAGCGCGGCACCGTCGGGTGTGTGTACCGCGTTCAACTGCGTGACTGCCCTTGTTCCCCTGGCCGTTCGGATATTTCCTATCACATGCGGATCACGACTGTGCAACTCCGGCCGCGGGGACGGCCTTAGCGAGACAGAGTGACCTCGGCGATATTGCCGTCGCCGAAATCGACGCGGTCGCCGGGCGCTAGCGTTATCTCGCGATCGCGCACTTCGATCGTCGGGCCGTCTCCTACAGTGACGAATGTGCCGTTGGTGGACCGGAGGTCCCGGAGCCGCAGCTGCACCCCCTCGGCGACTACCTCGGCGTGTGTTGCGGACACCTCGTGTCGCGGCGAAGCGAGGGCCACTGTCGTCGCGCCCGCGCGAGTGGGTGAGCGGCCGAAGACGACGGTCCCCGCGATGGGAATGAGTGGGCCATTCCTGAAGTGCAGAGCCAGGCGCGGTTCGACGCGGCGCTGCCCGATGACGGTGGCATCGTCGAGATCCGCGCGGGCGGCGGCCCTCGAACCGATCACCGTGCGGTCGTCGAGCTCGCCGTGCTCGGGGTCGGCGCTCGGCACCATACCGGTCGCCCAGCGAGGCTCGGACGAGTGCTCGACAGCTGTGTCGAACTCCGGAAGTGGAATGCCCCAGTGGACCTGTTCGGTGCGGACGACTCCGCGCTCGACGGGCAGTCGCGCCGGCCCCGGAGGCTCTCCGCGCAGACCGATCGTCAGCTCGGCGATCTGCTGTGTCGATGCTTCGACCCACGTGGCCGCACCCTTGCCCGAGTAGCGCTGATGCTGGGCGCTGCCGACCTCAGCCCGTCCTCGCCCGCGGAGGGCGAGGGATGCCGAGCCGGTCGAGGCGTCCAGCAGCTCGATCAGCGCGAAGTCGGGGATCACCCGCACCCCGCGGGTGACCAGGGCTTCGAGGATGCTCTCCAGCGTCGCATCCGGGGTTGTCATCGTGCGCCACAGCTCGAGTGCGTGGCCCGCGTCGGTAGCGATCGTCAGGACGAACCGATCGGTGATCAGGCCCCAGGCGTCGCGATCGGCAGCCGCCGGGGTATAGCTGAACATGCGCACAGCATATTGCGCGCCCGTGGGGTCTTCTTCGCGCCACCCACGGCATCGCGGGCTGCGCCATGCCACGTAGGTAGGAATCATGACGATTCCTACGCTGCAGCTTCTCGATGGCAACCGCATTCCGCAGGTGGGTTATGGCGTGTTCAAGGTTCCGGCCGATGACACGCGTCGTGCAGTGCTCGAGGCGTTCGAACTCGGTTATCGGCATATCGACACGGCGGCCATCTACGGCAACGAAGAGGGGGTCGGTGCTGCGATCGCCGAGAGCGGCATCCCGCGCGACGAGCTTTTCATCACGACGAAGCTCTGGAACGACCGCCACGACGGCGACGAACCCCGAGCTGCGCTGGGCGAAAGCCTCGACAAGCTCGGACTCGACGCCGTCGACCTGTACCTCGTGCACTGGCCGACTCCGGCACGCGACAACTATGTGCACGCGTGGGAGCGCCTGATCGACCTGCGTGAGCAGGGTCTCACGCGAAGCATCGGGGTCTCGAACTTCCTTGTTCCCCACCTCGAGCGGATCATCGCCGAGACCGGAGTCGCCCCCGTCGTCGACCAGATCGAACTCCACCCCGCCTACCAGCAGCGGGAGGTGGTCGAGTGGGCACTCGCTCGCGGCATCCGGATCGAGGCCTGGGGCCCGCTCGGTCAGGGCAAGTACGACCTCTTCTCGGTGCCGGCTGTCGCGGACGCGGCAGCTGCCCACGGCAAGACCCCGGCGCAGGTCGTGCTGCGCTGGCACCTCGACAAGGGCAACATCGTGTTCCCGAAGTCGGTGCGCAGGGACCGGCTCGCCGAGAACATCGACATCGTCGATTTTGCCTTGACGGATGACGAGATCGCCGCAATCGATGCGATCGACCCGGGCGATGGTTCGGGGCGTGTCTCGGCGCATCCCGACGAGGTCAACTGAGCGCTACGCGTCAGATCCAGGTGGGCGACCAGTTGTGGAGTCGCCAGAAGTCGTAGGGCACGCTCGTCGCGGTGAGGATCGGATACCAGAACGCCGAAAGCACCAGAGCGACGATGAAGAAGACGGCGACCACCCGCTGGCCCGTTACGCGTCTTTCGGGACTGGCCCCGGCCGGATGGGCGAGATCACGCAGCGCAATCCCCAGTGCCAAGAGGAGGAACGGCAGCATCACGACCGTGTAGAACTGGAACACCGTGCGCTCGGGGTATAGCAGCCACGGCACCCAGGTGACGGCGACGCCGGTCAGGACAAAGCCCGAGGCGAGGTCCCGGCGTCGGATGAACCTGATGACGAGGTAGACGGTAGCCGCGACGGCGGCGTACCACACGAGCGGATTCGGCATCGAGTAGATGTTCTGTACGCATCCTGAAGCCGCTGTGCAGCCAGCCTCGCCGAGGGCATCGCTGTGATAGAACATCGAGGTCGGTCTGGCAAGGAGCGGCCACTGCCATGCAGGGCTCGCATAGCTGTGGCTTGCTGACAGGCCGACGTGGAAGCCGTACATCGACTGGTGGTAGGCCCACAGGTTCTGCAGAGACAGCGGTACCCACGACCAGAAGCCGGTAGCCGGCGAGCCGTCGACGGTGTGCCTGTCGTATCCGCCGTCGGTGGCCAGCCATCCCGTCCACGTCGCGAGATAGAGAAGGAGTGCCGGCGGCACGAGCAGCACGAACGTCACCGGTCCCTGGCGCACCGCGGCATCGGCGGGCCAGTACTCCACGCCGCGCCGACGCCGCTCCAGGGCGTCGACGATGACGAGGTAGATCCCGATACCGGCGAGCACGTACAGGCCCGACCACTTCACGGCGGTTGCGGCGCCCGCAGCAAGGCCGGCAGCGACAACCCACGGCCTCGCCCAGAACACCGGACCCCAGCGAGACTCTGAGCTCCAGCGCCCCGTTGCCAGTCGGCGCGGCCACTCTCGCTCGTGAAGCCATCGCCGATCCAGCAGCACGAACCAGAACGCCAGCAGGGTGAAGAACATGACGAAGGTGTCGAGCAACGCCACACGGCTCAGCACGATCGCGAGGCCGTCGATTGCCATCAGCCCCGCTGCTGCCGTCGCCACACCGATCGACCGGGTGAGCGTGAGTGCGACGACATAGAGAAGGAGTACGGCGAGAGTGCCGAACAGCGCCGTGGCAAAGCGCCATCCGACCGACGAGTCGGCGCCGAACAACGCCATCCCCGCACCGATGAGGAATTTTCCGAGGGGTGGGTGGACGACGTAGCTTCCTTCGTCGAGGAAGATGTCGGTCTCGCCGGCAGCGAAGCGTGAGTCGGCCTCATCGGGCCACTTCGCCGCGAACCCCAGGTTCCACTGGGACCAGGCATCTTTCACGTAGTAGGTCTCGTCGAAGACGAGTTCGTGTGGATGTCCGAGGTTCCAGAAGCGCAGGATGCCGGCAACGGCAGTCACGAGCGCCGGCACCGCGATCTGCAGTCGGGGGGAGGCCGCGACCCGGGTGCTGACACGGTCGTAGACCGTCGGCCGTACGGGGGTCTCGACGGTGGTGGTCACCGTGACAGCCTATTCGGGCCAGGATGTGAGCTCCGGCGGCTCCGACGCAGGGTCCGGCGGTCTCGGGGGATCGTCACCCTACCGGCCTAGGCTGGGGCCGTGATCATCCTCGCCGCCACGCCGATCGGGAATCTCGGCGACGCGTCCCAGCGCCTCATCGACGCGTTGGAAAATGCGCAGGTGGTCGCCTCTGAAGACACCCGGACGACGCAGCGGCTCCTCGCCGCGCTCGGCATCCAGAACCGGCCCCGCCTGATCGCCCTGCACGATCACAACGAGAAAGCCCGCGCTGCCGAGCTCGTCGAGCTCGCGCGAGCGACCGACGTGCTCCTGCTGTCGGATGCCGGGATGCCGACCATCAGCGACCCGGGATTCGGGGTGGTAGCTACGGCAGCCGGCGCCGGGGTCGCGGTGAGCGTCCTCCCGGGCCCGAGCGCCGTCCTCGCAGCTCTGGCCGTCTCGGGTCTCCCGACCGACCGATTCACGTTCGAGGGCTTCGTGCCGCGGAAGGCGGGGGAGCGGCGCAGCGCACTGTCGGCTCTCGGTGCCGAGCGGCGCACGATGGTGTTCTTCGAGTCCCCGTCGCGGCTCGCGACCACCCTCGCCGACATGGCTGCGGCCTTCGGCGCCGACCGCCCAGCCGTCGTGTGCCGCGAACTCACGAAGCTCCACGAAGAGGTACGCCGCGGCCCGCTCTCGGATCTCGCCGCCTGGGCAGACGACGGCGTCAGGGGTGAGATCGTCATCGTCGTCGGTGGCGCTGCCGGCCCCGCCAGGTCGTTCGAGGACGCAGTTGCCTACGTTTCGGATCTGCTCGCGCAGGGAAAGCGCCTGAAGGATGCCTGCGCCGAGGTCGCCGCAGCATCCGGTCACTCGTCGCGCGAGCTGTACAACGCGTCGCTGTCATAGACCCGCGGGGCGGCGCCGGCCCGAACTAGACTTCTCGGGTGAGTTCCGGCAGTTCCTTCTACATCACGACGCCGATCTACTACCCGAGCGATGTTCCGCACATCGGCCACGGGTACACGACGGTCGCCGTCGACACGCTCGCGCGTTGGCACCGGCAGTCCGGCGACGACACCTGGATGCTGACCGGAACCGACGAGCACGGCCAGAAGATGCTGCGGGCTGCCGCCGCGAACGGCGCGACGCCGCAGGAGTGGGTCGATCGCCTCGTCGGTGAATCCTGGTTCCCGCTGCTTCGCACCCTGGATGTCGCCAACGACGACTTCATCCGCACGACGCAGGCTCGCCACGAAGAGCGCGTGACGCAGTTCGTCCAGGCGATCTATGACAACGGCTACATCTACGCGGGCGAGTTCGAGGCGCTGTACTGCGTCGGGTGCGAGGAGTTCAAGACCGAGGCCGAGATCATGGACGGCACGGGGGCGTTCGAGGGCCTCAAGGTCTGTGCGATCCATTCGAAGCCGCTGGAGCTGCTGCAGGAGAAGAACTATTTCTTCAAGCTCAGCGAGTTCCAAGACCGCCTGCTCGACCTTTACAAGAGTGTGCCCGACTTCGTGCGGCCCGAGTCTGCGCGCAACGAGGTGGCATCCTTCGTCCGCAGCGGTCTAAAGGACCTGTCGATCTCGCGATC
>TARA_R100000365_G_C2748484_1_pt1 | contig 13417 bp, 10 predicted proteins | sample TARA_R100000365 | Tara Oceans TARA_R100000365 (sample SAMEA2620668) | marine metagenome | biome: marine biome (ENVO:00000447); feature: mesopelagic zone (ENVO:00000213); material: "saline water (ENVO:00002010), including plankton (ENVO:xxxxxxxx)" | depth 1000 m | reverse complement strand
AAACACCACGAACCATGCTGTGACGATCACAGCAACCCTTGTGATGGTTGTGAGGATCAGGAAACCATCTTCTCTCTCGATGATTTCAGGACACCTCATTCTGACATTCCGGTCATTGCTTCTTCACCAGCGGCATTGGCTCAGCCATCTTTTCATTTGCCTTCTACACAATTTTTCGAGTCAAGAAACTACACAACTTCTAAAAAGGCTCCCCCCGGCTGGTCAGGGCGGTATCGCTCTATCCTGTTCCAGTCATTTCTTCTTTAGCTGACATCTGATTATCAGTTAGTTGCCCGGTACAAAACCTTCGGGCAATGTCGGAAATGGTTCTGTGAAAAACGGATATACAGACTATAATTTCCTGAACGAACGCTATTCAAAATGTGAGATAGCTTGAATTTATCACAATTAAATAGTTGATATTCAATAATGTAGATGATTTTAAATTTTAAACTTCAAAATGGAACACCAAGAAAATTACATAAAAGATCAGGCTTGTTGAGCCAATAAATTTGCAGGCGTTTGGCGCTATTTGGATTCGTTCGGTTGGCGGTCTACAACCAAACGCAGGATGCGAAAGGAACAGACTAAATGTCAATTTGACTGATGTGTCAATGTTAGAAAGTATTCATTTAAATAAATAACCATGTTACCAAAAACCATGAAAGCGGCTGTGGTTACAGAGTTTGGCCAACCGCTTAAAATTGAAGAGATGCCTGTAAAGGCCCCAAATGAAAACCAAATCCTGGTGCAGGTAATGGCATCAGGAGTATGCCATACGGATTTGCATGCAGCTGATGGGGACTGGCCTGTCAAGCCCAGGTTGCCGCTCATTCCTGGCCATGAAGGCATTGGCTATGTGGCGGCTGTGGGCTCCAATGTAAAAAATACCAAAGAAGGAGATATCGTGGGTGTTCCCTGGCTCTACAGTGCCTGCGGTCATTGCGAGCATTGCATTACGGGTTGGGAAACACTGTGCGAGTCGCAGGTAAACGGAGGCTACAGCATAGATGGCGGCTTTGCGGAATACGTGTTGGCCGACCCTAACTATGTTGGTCGTTTCAGTGGGACCATAGACTTTGTACAGATGGCACCTATTTTATGTGCAGGCGTAACGGTGTACAAAGGCCTAAAAGAAACCGAAGTACGACCGGGGCAGTGGGTGGCCGTTTCCGGTATAGGTGGCTTAGGTCACGTGGCAGTGCAATACGCCAAAGCCATGGGGCTGCATGTGCTTGCAGTGGATGTGGCAGATGACAAATTGAACTTGGCCAAAAAACTTGGAGCCGATATGGCCGTCAACGGTAAGAATCCCGATGAAGTGATGAATGCCCGAAAAGAAACAGGGGGTGTTCATGGCGTGTTGGTCACGGCTGTGTCACCAGTGGCTTTCCGGCAGGCGCTGGACCTGCTACGCAGAAAAGGAACGCTGGTAATGAATGGACTTCCTCCCGGTAGCTTTGATCTGCCCATTTTTGAAACCGTATTGAATCGCTATACGGTACGGGGCTCCATTGTTGGCACCAGGAAAGACCTGCAGGAAGCTATCGACTTTGCAATGGAAGGAAAGGTAACCACCACGGTAAAATCCGCTCCGCTGGAAGATATCAACCTAATCTTTGATCAAATGAAAAAGGGACAGATAGAAGGCCGTATGGTACTGGATATTGGTCATTAACCCACCTAACAATGAAACGATTCATAAAAATAGAAACATATTTCCTGCTTTTGGCAGTCGTAGCGCTTTCCCTACCGGCAACTGCACAACAGCACTATGAGCTGATGGGCAGTCAATCTTTGAAGGTAGCAGGAACCTCCACCCTACACGATTGGGAGATGGTTTCTGAAAAACCGGAGGGTTCGGCAAGTATTACCCTGAGCGGTGAGCGGATCAAGGAAATAGTGTCCTTGTCGGTAACCATACCGGTAAATACGTTGAAAAGCGGCAAAAGTGGGATGGACGAAAATGCCTATAAGGCGCTGAGAGCGAAGCAACATCCCAACATCCACTTTGAACTGACCAGGGCACAGGTGGATGACCTCACCATCTTTGCCGGTGGCAGGCTCACCATTGCCGGTACTACCAGGCCAGTTGAGTTCAAGGTAGACTATCGGGTTTCTGGAAAAAACATTCGCTTCAAAGGAAGCCTGCCCGTGACTTTCAGTCAGTTCAATATGGATCCGCCAACAGCAGTATTTGGTACCATAAAGACAGGAAATGACCTGAAGATTTCTTTCGAAACCTTTTTTAAACAATCAAACAATTAAAAGTTCAAACAAAATGAAAATGAAAAATAAAATAACTCAATCCTTGCTTGTTGCCATTCTAATATTGGCATCTGGCGTAGTGTATGCCCAGCAACCGGCCTTGCAGTATTTCAGGCCAAACGATAAAAACGGCCTGAATGTATTCGAGCCCTCAAAAGAGGATACAGTTATCTTTGATGGATTAAAAGTGAGGGTTGGTGGCGATTTCGCCATGCAGTTTCAAGGTATTAGGCAAAGCAATACGGCAGGTAACCTGACCAAACTGGGATCAGACTTCAATTTGCCGTCTGCCAACCTCAACCTGGACGTCCAGGTATTGGACGGAGTTCGCATGCATCTTAGGACCTATCTTTCTTCCAGAGCACACAACGAAGCATGGGTTAAGGGCGGATACATGAGAGTGGATAATCTTGACTTTGTTAAACCCGGGTTTCTGGAGGGAGTCATGAAATATACAAGCATCACCATAGGGTTAGATGAGTTCAACTATGGAGACGCACATTTCAGGAGAACGGACAATGCGAGAGGTATTTTCAACCCTTTTGTGGGGAATTATCTTATGGATGCATTCTCCACCGAGGCATTCGGAGAGCTTACAGTTCAAAAGAATGGTTTATTGGCAGTGGTTGGGTTGACAAACGGCAAGCTCAATCAAAATGTAACGGTGAACGACAATACAGACAATAAGCCATCATTTTATGGCAAACTTGGATTTGACAAGCAACTTAATGAAGACTTCAGAGTGCGGTTAACAGGTTCCTGGTATATCAATAATGGTACATCAACTGGAACCTGGTTATATGGTGGTGACAGGGCAGGGACCAGGTATTATAATGTATTGTACACATTACCTGATGCCAATGGAGTTGCTGAAGGAGGTCCAAGAGATGGAAGGTTCAATGCCAGATTCACAAAACTTACCGCCTTACAGATCAATCCATTCATCAAATTCAAGGGACTGGAATTCTTCGGGATATATGAGTTGGCCAATGGCAACAATGAATTTACCCAGCCCCAATCAGATACTGAAGGGGGCTTCACACAGCTTGCCGCTGAACTTCTTTATCGGTTTGGTACAAATGAAAAGTTCTACATAGGTGGAAGGTACAATACAGTAAATGGCAAGATGAGAGAAAGTGCCACTGAAAACCTGGATATCAGCAGACTCAATCTTGGTGGCGGTTGGTTTATTTCCAAAAATGTCCTGACCAAATTGGAATATGTGAAGCAAAGCTATAATGGCGAGGCATGGACTGGCAGATTTGCCGGAGCTGAATTTAGCGGAGTGATTGTGGAAGCTGTTATCAGCTTTTGATTGTCCAATGATCATGGAGTCGGACATGTAGTCCGGCTCCATAGATTTTTAACCAGGTCAATAATGAATTGGTTACAGTACAGTAAGGAGATACTCAGGAAAGTAAGCTTTGACAGCCAACTTCTAAAGAAAGAATTCAAAAAAGCACTAAGGATGCTTAACCGGAAGGATGGCATTTCTCTGAAACGATGGTTTAAAGAGAAATTTGGAAAAACACACGATGCATCAATTGACAGAAAAAATCAATTACCATGATCATTACTAAATCAACGGGATTACAGGAGCCTTTCAATAAAGGAAAGTTAAAACAATCTCTTTTACGGTCAGGGGCAAATGCTGAACAAGCTGATGAAATTGTTGCAAAAGTAACCGGCATTCTGGTGGATGGAATGTCTACCCGGAAGATTTATAAGAAAGCGTTTCAACTGCTGAAGAATGTGCCAGGCCCGGTTGCGGCAAGGTATAAGCTCAAACATGCCATTATGGAATTGGGGCCTTCGGGTTTCCCCTTCGAGCAATTTGTAGCTGAGCTTCTCAATTACAGTGGTTATACTACCCGTGTCGGTATCATTGTTCAAGGGCATTGCGTAAAGCACGAGATAGATGTGATTGCCGAAAAAGACGAACATCACTTTATGATTGAATGTAAATTCCACAACCGTCAGGGCTATTCCTCCGATGTTAAAATTCCACTTTACATTCAGTCAAGATTTTTGGATGTGGAAAAACAATGGAAAAAGTTGGATGGTCATGCTGAAAAATTTCATCAAGGCTGGGTGGTAACCAATACCCGTTTTTCAGAAGATGCTACTCAGTTCGGACGATGTATGGGGATGAACCTTATTGGTTGGGATCATCCGAAAAATGGGGGATTGAAAGATTGGGTTGACCGTTCCGGTCTTCACCCAGTAACCTGTCTTACCACACTTACCCAAAAAGAGAAACAACAATTATTAGATAGAAAAATAGTGCTATGTAAAACCATTCACCACAATCACACTGTATTGAAAAGTATAGGCATCGGTTCACCAAGATTAGAAAAGGTAATGGATGAATGTTCAGCATTATGTGAGACTTTTTCGGAAAAAATAATCATTAAAAACAACAGAAATGAGTAACAATACAATCAAAATCCAATTTCTCGGAGCAGCCGGAACAGTAACCGGCTCTAAATATCTTATTACTGCATTCGGAAAGAACATCCTTATTGATTGTGGACTTTTTCAAGGTTTGAAAGAATTACGGCTTTTGAATTGGGAACCATTGAGTTTTCCACCCGCCCAGATTGATGTTGTTTTACTTACCCATGCACACCTTGACCATACAGGCTACCTTCCCCGATTGGTTAAAGAGGGTTTTACCGGAAATATCATTGGCACATCGCCCACATTGCAGGTTGCCGAAATAATTTTAAAAGACAGTGCAAAAATTCAGGAAGAAGATGCTGTCCGGGCAAACAAGCATAAATATTCAAGACATAAACCAGCCCTGCCTTTATATGGTCTTGATGATGTAGAGGCAACATTGCCTTTAATGAAATCAAAGCCATTAAATGAATGGTTTCACATCAATGAAAATATACGTTATCGTTTTCGGTATAACGGTCATATTATTGGCGCAACTTTTATAGAGCTTCAGATAGGCGATAAGTTATTGGTTTTTTCAGGTGATATAGGTAGAGAAATTGACCCCTTGTTATTTCCACCCGAAAAACCTGAACATGCCGATATTCTTTTTATTGAAGCTACTTACGGTAACCGTCTGCACCCAAATCGTCAGGCAATTGATGCGTTACAGGAATTAATCAACCGATGCACCAATAGAAACGGAACCATCATTATCCCAAGTTTTTCTGTTGAGCGCACTCAACTGCTCATGTATCTTTTTTGGCAATTAAAAAAGTCAGGAAGAATGAAAGACATTCCCATTTATATGGATAGTCCCATGGGAAGAAATGTGTTGGAAGTATTTCATAAAAACACTTCATGGCATAAACTTTCAATTGAGGAGTGTTCCGAAATGTGCAGTGAGATTAGAAGAATTAAAACAATGGATGAAACCCATGCGCTTGCTGCCGATAGTTCACCGAAAATAATTATTGCCGGAAGCGGTATGGCGGCAGGCGGCAGGGTGCTTACCTATTTTACAAAGTATCTCAGTGATGAAAATGCTACCATACTGTTGGTTGGTTTTCAGGCGGAAGGCACGAGAGGGAGAGCATTACTGGAAGGAGCAAAAGAAATCAAACTCTACGGTAAATATTTTCAGGTAAAGGCAACGATTGAAAACATCGAGGGCTTATCAGGTCATGCAGACCAAAACGGATTGATTGACTGGATGAGTAAATTAAAATCCATGCCCGAAAAAATATTTATAGTTCATAGTGAGAAAGATGGGGCGGAAGGTTTGCAGAAAAAAGTAAAAGAAATCTATAAATGGGATTGTGCAATTCCATCCCTAAACGAATTAATTAACCTCCAAATAAAAAACACATGAAAACAAAAAACATTATCCATGTATGCTTAATGCTGATAACAACATCAGTTTATTCTCAGAAAGACAGCAGTGGCATCTACTTCACTTCAGATGATTTTACAAATCACCGCCTCAGTTATGTAATAAACTGTAAAACACAAAATTTCAGCCGACCTGATTTTTCGGGACAAAATAATTTCCGTAAAGCACAACGATACAGTTTATACTTTTCAAAAAGATAGTGTTTTTGCTGCCAGATATTGTGATAATTCGATTGTTCGTTTTTCAAACAACCAGCAATACCCACTGTTAAACCCTGCGGAAGCTATACTCTTATATAAAGTGGTAAGCGGTTCAGGGATTAAGGGAAGTCCTATTGTTACCAAGTATTATTTCAGCAATGGGGCTAAAGACAGCATTCGGGAACTCACGCTGAATAACATTAAAAAATCATTTCCAGACAATCATAAGTTTCATAATCTTTTGGATATGCAATTCAAAAGCGATGATGAATTGATTGAGTATGACCGGTTTCATAAATGCTATAAAATAAATCAAATCCTTAAATCCTCACTTGAATAATGAAAGCACACAAAGAAATCATCACGAATTGGAATGTGATTACAGGAGGTCCCTGCACAGGAAAAACAACGGTAGTAAACCTGCTTGCCCAAAGAGGTTACAAAACCACCATTGAACATGCACGGCATTACATTGATACCCAAAAAATAAAAGGGCGCACAGTTGAAGAAATACGAGAAAACAAAAAAGAATTTCAATTAGGTGTGCTGAATATGCAGATTGAAGAAGAAGGAACTTTAGATGTAAACGAAATGGTGTTTTTAGACCGTGCCTTGCCCGATGCTATGGCTTATTATCAGTTCTTGGGTTTGGAGTATGACGAGCGACTGGTGGCACAGTGCAATAAGTATTGCTACAAGCATGTATTTATATTAGACCGATTGCCCCTTACAAATGACTACGCACGGTTAGAGGACGAAGCGGAACAAATACGCATACATAATCTCATCATCGCGGTTTACCAGTCTTTTCCCTGCCCTATTGTTCATATTCCAGTATTGCCTCCTAAAGAAAGAGTAGATTTTATCCTCAAACACCTTTAACCTAAACCCAATGAATAAAATTAGCAAACGCAGGTTACAAAATTTAGATGGTCCAAAATGAAAACGAAAGAAGACATAATGGAAAAATCTTCAAATTCTACAGGTCAGGTACACTGGCACAGCTTGCCTGTGGATGAAATTTACAGGAGATTGGATACCTCTCCAGAAGGACTGACAGATAAGTCCGCAGAAGAAAGAAGCTTGAAATACGGATGGAATAAACTACCTGAAAAATCTGGTGTCAATCCGGTAATGAAATTCCTGAAGCACTTTGATAATTTGCTGATTTACATATTGCTGATTGCTGCTGTCATTACAGCCTTAATGGGCAACTGGCTAGTCACAGGAGTCATTTTTGGCGTTGAGCTAATCAATGCTGTGATCGGATATATTCAGGAAAACAAAGCCGAACGTGCTATTCGGGGAATAAGTAATATGTTGCCGGGACACGCAAAAGTAATCCGTTCTAGTCAAACGAAATCTATACTTGCAGAAAGCCTTGTGCCGGGCGACATTGTGCTGCTTAAAGCGGGTGACAAAATTCCGGCAGACATAAGGCTTACAGAAGCAACCAACATGAAGATTGAAGAAGCTGTCTTAACCGGTGAGTCTCTACCTGTGAATAAAACCACAGAGGTATTTCCCGAAGAATCGCTTCCTGCTGACAGGAAATGTATGGCCTATTCGGGAACGCTGGTTACAAACGGAATAGGTACAGGTATTGTGGTCTGCACTGGGGTTCATACTCAAATCGGGCAGATCAGCAAAATGATGGAGAATGTGCAAACCCTTAGCACCCCTTTAATGAGAAAATTTGACCGCTTCGGTAAAATGCTCGCTATCGCAATTATTTTCCTTTCCGCAATATTTTTTATGTTGGGCTATTTTATTCAGGGTTATGCACTGAATGAACTGTTTCTGATAGTGGTTGGTATAGCTGTTTCACTCATACCGGAAGGATTGCCTGTACTAATGACGATAACCCTGGCAAAAGGCGTACTAAAAATGGCCAAGCAAAATGCCATCATCCGAAAACTTCCTTCAGTGGAGACGCTTGGAGAAGTTACGGTGATATGCTCTGATAAAACAGGTACCCTTACCAAGAATGAAATGACAGTTACCGATGTTTTATTGGCCAATAAACAATACACGGTCACGGGAGTGGGATATTCCCCTGTAGGAGAGATTTTCGACAATGGGAAAAAAGTAGCAATGGGTGAATCTGATGGATTCGATGAACTCCTTCAGGGTGTTGCCCTTTGTAGTAATTCGGAAGCCAACAAATCCGGGGATGAGTGGTCAATAATCGGAGATCCAACTGAATCAGCCCTTTTGTCACTTGCTCTCAAGGGTGGCTACTATGGATTTAAAAACAACAAACGGTTGGATATAATACCGTTTGACTCGTCCCAAAAGTTTATGGCGGTTTTAATTCCGGGTGAGCATTTCAATACCATTTATTTAAAGGGTGCCCCTGAAAAGGTTCTGGAAATGTCTGTATTCCACGGCAGTATCGGTCAAAGCGATACCAACTCTCCTGAATGGTGGAAGGAGCAACTTTCATCCTTGGCTTCGGAAGGAAAAAGAATCATAGCAACAGCAAGTAAAAAAGTACCTTTAGATTATAAGAATATTCTATTGAGCGATGTTTTTAATATGGATTTTTTGGGGATAGTGGCTATGATTGACCCTCCTCGACAGGAAGCCATCAAGGCAATTGAACAATGTCATCAGGCAGGGGTAGAAGTCAAAATGATAACCGGAGACCACACCCTTACCGCCAAAGCTATTGGGGAAAGCCTGAACATTGTTAAAGAAGATAATGTAATAAGTGGACCGGAACTTGAAAAACTAAGCGATATAGAATTAGAGGCTGTGGCAAAAAAATACCAGGTATTTGCCCGCACAACGCCTGAACACAAGCTCAGACTTGTAAAGGCACTCCAAAGTAACGGACAAATAGTAGCTATGACGGGTGATGGTGTCAATGATGCCCCCGCACTTAAAAGAGCCGATGTTGGAATTGCTATGGGGATCAAAGGAACAGATGTAACCAAGGATTCCGCAGAAATGATCTTAGCGGATGATAATTTTGCAACTATAGCCAAAGCAGTATTTGAAGGACGTTCCATCTACGACAATCTTAAAAAATCCATCTTGTTTGTCCTGCCAACTAACGGTGCAGAGGGTTTTGTTATGATGGCATCTGTCCTTATAGGAGGACATATGCCCATTACCCCACTCCAAATTTTATGGATTAATTTAGTTACTGCCGTTACACTTGGGTTTGCACTGGCATTTGAACCCGGGGAGCCCAATGTGACAACCCGTCCTCCCCGTAAACCCAATGAACCGATTTTGGACGGATTCCTTATCTGGCGTATAGGGTTTGTTTCAGTTTTATTGGGATCGATCACTCTAATGGTTCACCATTTTTTGATTCAGTTTGGTGCCGATTATGGCCACGCAAGGTCAGCTGCAGTAAACACCCTTGTAGCAGGAGAAGTATTTTATCTCCTTAACTGTCGCTATTTGAGAGAACCAGTGCTGGGTAAAGGTTTCTTCAGTAACCCTAAAGTATTTTATGCAATTAGCTCTGTGGTGCTGATTCAGCTATTCTTTACTTACACTCCATTTATGAACATTTTATTCGATACCACGCCATTGCATACAAGAGAATTAACCTGGATACTGGCGGCAGGTCTTTTGTTTTTCATAATCGTTGAAATTGAAAAGATGATAACAAAAAAGATATTTGACAATGATTCGGAAAAAGGAGGATATTTTAATCCTTTTAAAAAAATTGTTCCTATAAGGAAATCCGAAAACGGAACAATGAAATCTTTGTGGTCTAACCCCTCAAGGAGCAACTTCATGTAAAAAACCTTCAGCCAATACAAATATTTGAGTAAAAATTTCTATCCTTTTCAAATATAATTTGTAATTTTGACCATTGCAACGTTTTAGAAAAATATCGGCCATTATGCTTTCAGCCTTGGTGCTGCTCAGTTCCATGAGCTTCACCTTTGGCATGCATTTCTGTATGGGCCAGCTAGAGAGCATTGCACTTTTTTCTGGGGTTGAGCCCTGCGAAATGGCCACACAGAAATCACCTTGTGCCACGAATAAGCATGATCCGGATTGTGAACACCAGCAAGTAACTAAGAAAGGGTGCTGTGAAGACCAGACTGTTGTAATTGAGGGTCATGAAGATCTTACGCAAGTGACCAAAGTTGCAGTTCCTGATTTTCAAATGATCGCAGTGCTCTACGCTGTGGTATCGTTTCTTTTCAGCGCTCCTGCAGTTGATTATTATTCGTATAACGATTATTCCCCCCCTCTGATTGAGCGTGACATACCTGTGCTCGTTCAATCCTTCCTTATTTAAGCTTTTCATTCAATTCTTTCACTAGGCATAGCATTATGCTGCGCCACAAGTGCATGCATTTGTATGCGCTCAAGTCAATCCAGTTTTAAAGAAAATTGAATGAAAAATGCTCAATTCCATAATCAAATTCTTTCTCGAGAATAAGCTCGTTACTGTTCTCGTATTGCTACTCATTGTAGCCTGGGGCATTGTTACAGCCCCGTTCAACTGGGAGGTGGGCTTCCTCCCTCGTGATCCCGTACCCGTGGATGCTATCCCGGATATTGGGGAAAACCAGCAAATCGTTTTCACCGAATGGATGGGGCGGTCTCCGCAGGATGTGGAAGACCAGATCACCTATCCGCTCACCACGGCTTTGCTGGGCCTTCCCGGTGTAAAAAGTGTGCGGAGTAGTTCTGCCTTCGGCTTTTCCAGCATCTATATTATTTTTAATGAAGACATTGAGTTCTACTGGAGCCGGTCACGGGTGCTGGAAAAACTCAACTCTTTACCGGCAGGTTTGCTTCCACCGGATGTGCAGCCAAAACTTGGCCCTGATGCTACCGCCCTGGGGCAGGTGTATTGGTACACGCTGGAAGGCCGGGACAAAGACGGAAACCCTACCGGAGGTTGGGATCTCCACGAACTGCGTACCATCCAGGACTATTACATCCGTTATGCGCTTACTGCTGTAGAGGGTGTGGCCGAAGTAGCTTCCGTAGGTGGCTATGTCAAAGAATACCAGGTAGATGTCGATCCGGCAGCTTTAAAAGCGCATGGGGTTAGCCTCATGGATGTGATGCAGGCCGTAAGAAACAGCAATATCGATGTAGGGGCCAACACCATTGAAGTAAACCGGGTGGATTATTTCGTAAGAGGCCTGGGTTATGTAGAAGAGCTGGCTGATCTGGACAAGGCTGTAGTAAAAGTAACGGACAATGTCCCGATCCGGGTAAAAGATGTTGCCAAGGTAAACATTGGCCCCCAACCAAGAAACATGAGCGGCATCCTGGACAAATCAGGTGCCGAAGCGGTGGGCGGTGTGGTAATTGCCCGCTACGGTGACAACCCCTTGAAAATCATCAATGCGACAAAAGCGGAAATTGAAAAAATAGCCGATGGACTTCCGTCCAAAACACTGGCAGACGGCACGGTTTCTAAAGTGACCATTGTCCCTTTTTACGACCGCACCGGATTGATCTACGAGACACTCGGTACCCTGTATGAAGCCATCAGCCTCCAGATTCTGATCACCATCATTGTAATTATTGTGATGGTGTACAACCTGAGGGCATCTATCCTCATTTCAGCGCTTTTGCCACTGGCGGTACTCATGTGCTTCATATTCATGAAGTACTTTGGAGTGGATGCTAACATCGTAGCGCTTTCCGGTATCGCTATTGCCATCGGCACCATGGTCGATCTGGGGATTATCCTGAATGAAAACATTCTCCGGCACCTGGAAATTGCCCCCGAAGGCCAGTCAAAATTAAAAACCGTGTATGAGGCTACTACCGAAGTAGCCACTGCCATTATCACGGCTGTAAGTACTACCATTGTCAGTTTCCTGCCGGTATTTACACTTCAAGCGGCCGAAGGCAAACTTTTCGGGCCATTGGCTTACACCAAAACTTTTGCCTTGGTGTCGGCCGTGATTTTTACCCTCGTCATCATGCCGGCATTCTCGCATTGGATATTTTCAATGAAAAAGGCAAAAGGGAAAACAGGGCTGTACCTGAATTACCTGTTACTCATTGCCGGGCCGGTGATTGCCTTTACCGTATGGTCATGGGCAGGCTGGGTGCTGTTTGGTTTTGGGCTGGTGAACGTGCTGCTGCACCACTACCCTGACAGACTGGGAAAATACCGCGATCTGATGATGGTGGGCGTAACAGTGGTGGCTGTAGCCTGGCTACTGACCACCGAATGGGTACCCTTGGGGGTATCCAATAGCCTGCTTGTCAATTTTCTGTTTATTGCTGTAATCCTCGGCCTGGTGCTTGGCACCTTCGCTCTATTCCTCAGGGTTTATCCGAAAATACTCATGTGGTGCCTGGACAATAAAGGCTTGTTCTTGGTTACACCTGTTGTCATTATTTTATTGGGGGCCAATATCTGGCTGGGTTTCGACCGGGTCTTTGGCTTTTTGCCAAATGCAACTGAGAAGCTGGGGTGGAAATTGAGGAAAACTTCAGGATGGTCGGCTGTATCGGAAGCTTTTCCCGGTTTGGGGGAAGAATTCATGCCTTCGCTCAATGAAGGTTCATTCTTGTTGATGCCTACATCCATGCCACACTCCGGCATTGAAGTGAACCGGGAAGTATTACAAAAACTGGACATGATGGTCACCGCCATTCCTGAGGTGGAAATGGTGGTGGGTAAGGCAGGCAGGGCAGAAACGGCTATCGATCCTGCACCCATTTCGATGTTCGAAAACACCATTAACTACAAAAGCGAATACGTATCCGATATCAATGGAAACAAGCTGCGGTTTAAAGTAAATGATGACGGTCACTTTGAACTGAAAGATGGAACCACCTATGACCCAGAGACCATGTCCCCTGAACAAATTGACGTCAAGCAACTCATTGAAGACCGCAGTGGCGAGTATTTCCGCCAATGGCGGAACCATATTAAAACGCCTGATGATATCTGGGATGAAATTGTTTCTGTGGTCAATATTCCGGGTGTCACATCCTCTCCCAAACTTCAACCGATCGAAACCCGGCTGGTAATGCTCCAAACGGGTATGCGGGCGCCCATGGGGATCAAGGTTTATGGGCCCGACCTGAAAACCATCGAAGAATTCGGCTTACAGTTGGAAAAATACCTCAAAGAAGTTCCTTCAGTAAAGAAAGAGGCCGTTTT
>TARA_R100000365_G_C2748490_1_pt1 | contig 13638 bp, 11 predicted proteins | sample TARA_R100000365 | Tara Oceans TARA_R100000365 (sample SAMEA2620668) | marine metagenome | biome: marine biome (ENVO:00000447); feature: mesopelagic zone (ENVO:00000213); material: "saline water (ENVO:00002010), including plankton (ENVO:xxxxxxxx)" | depth 1000 m | reverse complement strand
GACCCGGCGGGGGTCACGGTTCATCGGATCCCTGTCTTGCGGGACCGAGGGGGGAATGTCCGCGGGTATTTACAGTACGCGAGTTTTGATGTTCCGCTTGCAGCCCGGCTCCTCCGGCATCCTGCCGACGTTTACGTCGCCGAGTCACCACCGACGACAGCGCTCGTGACCGCCTCCGTCGCACGCATGCGCAGAAAACCACTCGTCTACTACGCAGCGGACGTATGGACCGACGGCGTCGTGGCGATGGGTGCGACGGGCGCCGTTGTCTCGGCGATGCGCTCGATGGAACAGCGCGTGCTCCGTCTCGCCTCTGTCACGCTTTCGGTCTCGGAGGAGGTGTCGGGGCGACTCCGAGACCTGGGTGCGCCCCCGGAGCGGATCGTCACGGTCGGTAACGGGATCGACACGTCAATCTTCCGGCCGGAGGGCGAGATCGGGCAGAGACGTGGCAGGTACTTCGTTTATACCGGCACGATGTCGGAGTGGCAGCGGCCGGACGTGTTTCTCGACGGGTTCGCCCGCATCGCCGAGCGATTCCCCGATGTCGAGTTGCGGTTCTTCGGTCAGGGCGCCCTGGAGGCCAGCTTGCGCGAACGCGCAGAGAGGGAGCTTCCGGGACGCGTACGATTCGGCGGTGTGGTGACGCCGGCCCGGAGCGCCGAGTGGATCCGCGGCGCTCAGGCCGCGCTCGTTTCGATCTTTCCGGGGATCGGGTACGACTTCGCCCGCCCGACGAAGACCTACGCGGCTGCGGCCTGCGGGACCCCCGTGATCTTCGCCGGAGCGCGCACGGGCGGCGAGGTTGTCCGGGATGCGCGACTCGGTGTCGCGGTCGAGTTCGACGGCGCTGCCGTCGCGGAGGCGATGGTGCGGATTCTGGATGATCCAAACGGACGCGATGCGATGAAGAGCGCGCGAGCGGAGTGGGCGCGTACGCACGTCTCCTTGGACGCGGTCGGGGACCGAGCCGCATCCGCCGTGCTGGGGGCGTTTCAGGGGCCGACCAGTCACGGCGTCTAGAATCAGGAGGAACCCGAGTACTACTCGGCACAAGGAGTCTGTGTTGTCGTCACCGCCACCCGTGCGAATTGTTGAGTCCGCCGACGTCGCCTCGGATGCCCACATCGGCGATGGGTCCGCGATCTGGCACCTAGCGCAGGTTCGCGAGGGGGCGCAACTGGGACGCAATTGCGTGATCGGTCGAGGCGCCTACATCGGCTCCGGCGTCGTGCTGGGCGACAACTGCAAGGTGCAGAACTACGCACTCGTCTACGAACCCGCGCGGATTGCAGACGGAGTCTTCATCGGGCCGGCAGTCGTTCTCACAAACGACACCTACCCTCGCGCAATCAACCCCGACGACACGCTCAAGAGCGCGCACGACTGGCAGCCTGTCGGCGTGACGATCGGAAAGGGCGCGTCCATCGGCGCGCGCGCGACGTGCGTCGCGCCCGTCACGATCGGTGAATGGGCCACAGTCGCCGCTGGCGCGGTTGTCGTCAAGGACGTGCCCGCGCACGCGCTCGTCGCAGGGGTGCCGGCGCGACGGATCGGTTGGGTCGGGTCGGCTGGAGTTCCCTTGGTTTCGGACGGCGACCAAGTCTGGCGGTGTCCCAGGACCGGCGAGCGATTCACTGAGACCGATGGCGCGCTGAAGAAGGAGGACCATTGACCGGTTTCATTCCCCCCGCCAAGCCAATCATCGGGGACGACGAGCGCGAAGCCGTCGACCGTGTGCTTCGCAGCGGCATGGTCGCTCAGGGGCCAGAGGTCGCCGCGTTCGAGACGGAGTTCAGCAATCACTTCGAGCTCGGCCGACCGGTTGTTGCTGTGAACTCTGGCACGGCGGGTTCGCATCTGAGCCTCCTCGCGGCGGGTGTGGGCCCAGGGGACGAGGTTATCGTGCCGTCGTTCACGTTCGCAGCGACGGCAAACTCCGTTGCACTCGCGGGCGCGACTCCAGTCTTCGTCGACATCGAACCCGAGACGTACTGTCTCGATCCGGCGAGGGTGGAAGCTGCGATCACATCGCGCACGAAGGGCATCATGCCCGTTCATCTCTACGGGCATCCCGCGCCGATGTCCGAGTTGTCCGCGGTCGCCGAGCGGTATGGGCTCGAGATCTATGAAGACGCCGCGCAGGCGCATGGAGCGCGCCTCCACGGTCGTCCGGTGGGTACCTTCGGCGCTGTCGCGATGTTCTCGCTGTACCCGACCAAAAACATGACCAGCGGTGAGGGGGGCATGGTCGTCGCGCGGGACGACGCGCTCGCCCGAGTGGTGCGGCTTCTTCGCAACCAGGGTATGGAGCGCCAATACGAGAACGAGCTCATCGGCTTCAATGCCCGGATGACGGACATCCATGCCGCCATCGGCAGGGTGCAGCTGACGAAGGTCAGCGCGTGGACGCACATACGCCAGCAGAATGCCCGATTCCTCGACGAGAACCTGCGCGGGGTTTCCGTTCCCGCTGTTGCCGACGGAGCAGAGCATGTCTACCATCAGTACACGATTCGCGTTCCCGATGATCGGGACGGGTTCGTCGCGGCCATGAAGACGGAGTACGGGGTCGGCAGCGGTGTGTACTACCCGATTCCCAATCATCGACTGCCGTCGCTCGCTCCGTTCGCGCAGGGGCTGGAGCTGCCGGAGACGGAACGGGCGGCGCGGCAAGTCGTGTCACTTCCCGTGCATCCGTCACTCACCGACGAGCATCTGGATCGAATCGTCACGGCAGTGAACACGCTAGCCGGAGCGGGATCGTGAGTGCTCTGCGTGCCGGCCTTCTCGGTGTTGGAATGATGGGACGTCATCATGCCCGCGTGCTCCGCGAACTTGATGGCGTCGAGCTCGTTGCGATCGCAGACCCCGCGGGCGACCCGCATGGAGTTGCTGGGGACCTTCCGATCCTCGCCGGTATCGAAGAGCTCATCAACGCGGGGATCGACATCGCGGTCGTCGCTGTTCCGACACGCTTCCACGAGGGCGCGGCTCTTCGGCTCGCCGACACGGGTGTGCACACTCTCGTCGAGAAGCCTATCGCCGAGACCCTCGACGCCGGTCGACGTATGGTCGAGGCCTTCGATCGTAAGCGTCTCGTCGGCGCAGTCGGTCACATCGAGCGATTCAACCCGGCGCTGCAGGAGCTTCGCCGTCGCCTCGAAGCCGGCGAGCTCGGCAACGTCTTTCAGATCGCGACACGTCGACAAGGTCCGTTCCCATCGCGAATCGCGGACGTAGGCGTCGCGAAAGACCTCGCCTCCCACGACATCGACCTTGCGTCTTGGGTCGCGCAGAGTGACTATGCGTCAGTATTCGCCCAGACGACCTTCAAGAGCGGCCGTGAGCACGAGGACATGATCGCCGTGACCGGCCGGCTCAAGTCAGGCGTCATCGCGAATCATCTCGTGAACTGGCTCAGTCCGATGAAAGAGCGCGTGACGATCGTCACAGGTGAGAGGGGGGCATTCGTCGCGGACACCTCCACGGGCGATCTGACCTTCTACGCGAACGGCACTATCCCACTCGAGTGGGAGTCCGTGTCAAGCTTCCGCGGCGTATCGGAGGGCGACGTCACGCGCTATGCCTTCGCGAAGCGTGAACCGCTGCGGGTCGAGCTTGAGGCGTTCAGAGACGCCGTGCTCGGCCTCGAGAGCGACGTCGTCACCATGGCCCAGGGGCTACGCACTCTCACGGTCGTCGAGGCGGCGCTCGATTCAGCGCGTGCCGGTCAGTCGGTGGCGCTCTAGTGCGCGTGCCTGCCTGCCTGCCATGCGGTGCACTGACGGTGCTGCTGTGAAGGTGATACTCGCCACTCTACGGTCACTCCTCCCACTGCTACCGGGTCGTGCGGTGCGCTTCCTCTCGCTATCGGTCTTGGCGAACAGCTTCACCGCTCTTCTCGACCTCGTCGCGATCGCGCTCCTCGCTGTGTCGCTGAATGCGGTCATCAGCGGGTCTGACTTGGCGCTACCGCTGATCGGTACGGTGACCGCGGGGGCGTATCCCTGGATACTCGGGGTCATCTGCGGCCTCATCATCCTCAAGTCGTTGCTCAACGTGGTCATTCAGTGGTGGACGACCCGAAAGTTCGCGACGTACGAGATGGAGATTGGCGACCGACTCTTCGACACGTATATCCGTGCACCGTGGGTGGACCGGCTCAAGCGTACGACCGCCGAGCTGGTGAGACTCGCTGATGTCGGCATCGCCAACACGATCTCGGGCTTCCTCCTTCCGGTGTCGACTCTTCCGCCGCTTGTCGTGACATTCGTGTCTTTGCTGGCGGTGCTCTTCGTCGCGCAGCCGTTGACCGCGATCATGGCCGTCGCCTACCTCGGCTTGATAGCCCTTCTGCTGTATTTCTGGATCGCTCGGAAGGCCATTCAAGCGGGTCGGGTGAACCGCGACTACTCGCTTCGAACCGCGACGCTCATGACGGAGATGGTCGGCTCGCTCAAAGAGATCACTCTGCGCGACAAGGCGCGTGCGGTCGGAGACGTCGTCCACGCGAACCGCATCCACTCCACCCGAGCGCGCGCGAACCTGCAGTTCCTCGGAGTTGTCCCCCGTTTCGTCATCGACGCCGCCCTGATCGGCGGGTTCCTTCTCGTCGGCGGGGTGACGGTGGTCACTTCCGGTCCGGAAGAGGCTCTGGCTGCGGTTGCGCTCTTCGGTGTCGCGGGCTTTCGGATCGTCCCTGCGCTCACCGGATTCCAATCCATCTTCGCCCAGGCGCTCGCCGCGGCCCCGCACGCGCAAGCCGTCGTCGCGGACATCGAGATGGCCCAGACCTACATCGCAAAGACGGAGACGATCGGTCGATCGCCGCTGCCACCAGCGCCACGCCGACTCGAACTCAGCGATGTCTCCTTCACCTACCCGGGAAGCGAGACACCTGCCCTGCATGACATCGAACTCGTCGTTCCGATGGGCTCCAGTCTCGCCCTCGTCGGTGCGTCCGGATCAGGCAAGTCGACCCTCGTGGATGTGATCCTGGGACTGCTCACTCCCGAGCGTGGGGACATCAAGATCGACGACACGCCACTCGTCGATGTCTTGGCGGATTGGCGCAGCCGCGTCGGTTATGTGCCGCAAGAGGTCACGCTGTTCGACGGTTCGGTCGCGCAGAACGTGGCGCTGACCTGGGACGACGACCTAGACGAACAGCGGGTGCGGCAGGCGCTACGACGTGCGCAACTGCTCGACACCATCGAAGCGCGCGCCGGCGGAATCGAGGGGAGGATAGGCGAGCGTGGCATCTCGTTGTCCGGCGGTCAGCGGCAGCGCCTCGGACTCGCCCGCGCGCTGTACACGGAGCCGCTCGTTCTCGTGCTCGATGAGGCGACGAGTGCTCTCGATACCAAGACGGAGTCCGACGTGTCGGCTGCGCTTGCGGAGTTGCAGGGCGAAGTGACGCTCGTCTCCGTGGCGCACCGCCTGTCGACGATCCGCCACAGCGACCAAGTGTGCTTCATGCGCGACGGCGGCATCGTTGCGAGCGGGTCCTTCGACCATCTCGTAGAGACGGTTCCGGACTTCGCCGCACAGGCGGCGCTCGCGGGGTTGTCATGACGATGCGCGCCCAGATCGTCATCGCGGTTCATGATCCCGCCAGGCCGTTGCAGCGCGCGATCGATTCGGTGCTGGACGGCGTGGGAGGCGAGATGGGGGTCGTCGTCGTCTGCCATGGCATCGGGCGTGCGTCATTCGGCGAAATCAACGATCCGCGCGTGCGCTGGGTGGAGTTCCAGGACGGTATCCGCAGCCCGGCCGGGCCGTTCAACGCGGGAATCGCTGCTGCGACGGCGCCGTATGTTGGCGTCATGGGATCGGACGATTTTTTCGATCCCGGCGGCACGCATGCACTGCTCGCCCGGCTGGACTCCACACCGGATGTGCTCATCTATCCCATGCGGCATCAGACGGGCGCGTCGTTGCCGAATCCGCTGTCGCGCCGTGGTCGCCGACGGCGGCTCGATCCCGTTCGCGATCGCCTGAGCTATCGCACTGCCCCTCTTGCGCTTGTGCGCACCGAGCTGATCCGGACGCTCGGGCTCCACATGAGTCCCGGTCTGCGCACAGGAGAGGACGTGGAGTTCTCGGCACGTCTGTGGTTCTCGGATCACCGCATCGACTTCTACCCCGATGACCCGGCTTACGTCATCGGGGCGGACGGGCCCGCGCGGGTGACACATGCCGCAATGCCCATCACGGACGAGCTCGCCGCGTTCGAACGCCTCTTCTCGCAGCCCTGGGTCCGGGCTCTCGCGCGCTCGCGCCGCGCGAGTCTCGTGACGAAGACGGTACGCGTTCATCTCCTCGGCTCGGTGTGGCGGCACGTCGCACAGGGGACGATGACCGATGAGGTCCGCGCTCACGTCTCACACGTCATCCGTCAGGGTGTGGAGGTCTCGCCGTCGGCGCTGGCACCGCTCGCACGGCACGATCGAGCGGTAATCGATGCGCTGTGGGGCCCGGGGACGACGATGGATGTCATCGCCGCCGTCTCCGAGCGCGGGGCCACCTCGAGATGGGAGCGCTATCTCACCCGGAACCCGCTGCTGAGTCTTCATCGTGAAGGAGACCTCAGGCGGGCTCTGCGCTATCGGACGTGGCCGACATGAAGCGTCTGATCCTGCTGACCAACCAGTACCCGTACGATCGTGGCGACGTTGGCTTCGTCGCGTCCGAGATCGACGCGCTCGCGTCACGATTCGATGAGATCGACGTCTTCGCCTACTCCGCCGACGTCGCGGATCATGTCGTCGCGATGCCAGAGAATGTGACGTTTCGGGGAAACCTGCACGCTCGCGGGCGTCGGCGCGACCTCCTGTGGCTGCTCGTGCCGACCGTTGCGTGGCGGTTCGCATCCATGGTCTGGTGGGACATCCGTCTCCGACGCTTTTGGCGCCGCGAGCTCGACTCGGTGCGGACGGCGGTCGCTTCCGTGCGACGTGCTTACGATCCTCGCCTCAGGGCCGCGCTCGCGCGCAGTGAAGATACGACGGTGTATAGCTTCTGGGGCATGGGAGGGGGCATGGCAGTGCCGGCGCTTCCGCCTGTGGGCTGCGGGATCGCCGTGAGACTCCATCGGTTCGATGTCTATGACGACGAACGTCCCCTCCCGGTACGTGGTGCGCTCTACGCCCGCGCAGATGCGCTCCTGCCCGTCTCCGACCATGCCGCGCGTTACCTCCGCGCCGAGTTCGGGCCGCTCGTCGCGGGGAAGATTCTTGTGAGCAGACTCGGCACCGTCGATCAGGGCCTTCGACCGCGGAGCGGGTCGGGCCCGTTCCTTCTCGTGAGCTGCAGCTCTCTGACCCCCGTGAAGCGGGTCGACCGCATACTCGCGTGCGCCGCCGAACTGGCTCGACATCAGGAGGTCAGGTGGGTGCACTTCGGCGACGGGCCGTTGAAGGAGTCCCTCCGGGTGTCCGCGGCTGCGACGGACTCGCCACACGGGCTCACCGTGGAGCTGCGCGGGCAGGTGACGAACGACGAGGTGCATCGGTTCTATCGGGAGAATCATGTCGATGCGTTCGTGAATCTGAGCTCTTCGGAGGGGGTCCCTGTCAGCATCATGGAGGCGCTCTCGCATGACGTTCCGGTGGTCGCCACCGATGTGGGCGGAACGTCGGAGATTGTCTCATGGGACGCGGGGTCGGGTGTCACTGTCGACGTGGATGCCTCGCCTGCATCGGTTGTCCGGGCGTTGCTCGGTGTGCGAGCGGCGACGGATCTGACGCCGCGACGGGTCTGGGAAGAGCGGTGCGACGCCGACGTCCTGTCGGCGTCGACAGCAGACCTCCTCGTTGGAGGGGTTCGCAGCAGACCATGACATCCGTTCTGATCCTCTCCTTCAGCCCCATCGCCGCGGACGCGCGCGTTCTCAAGCAGGTCACGCGATTCGCCGGCGAGTACGACGTCACCACGTGCGGTTACGGCGAAGCACCGCCGGGGGTCGTCGAGCATCTGCAGATTCCTGATTCGGCACGTTACGACGACCTCAGCGGTCGCCTCATCACGCTCCGCATGTACCGTGCGGTCTACTGGCGAACATCAGCCGTGCGCTGGGTGCGGGCGCACGTTCCACCGGCGCGATACGACATCGTGATCGCGAACGACCTCGAAGCGGTGCCCGTCGGACTCTCGCTGAAGCCGCGACTGACGTTGCACGCCGATCTGCATGAATACACACCGCTTCTCCACGCGGACCACGAGCTGTGGCGCCGTCGGATCACGCCGTATTTCGAGTTCCTTGCCCGGACCTACCTTCCGCGGGCGGACACGGCATCCACCGTCAGCGGCGGCCTGCGCGACGCCTACCGAGAGAACTTCGGCGTCGAGGCCGACCTCGTCGTGAATGCCGCACCGTACGCTGATCTCTCGCCGAGCCCCGTTGGCGAGCCCATACGGCTCGTGCACTCGGGCGCATGTCTGCGGAACCGCGAGCTCCATTCGCTCGTCGCGGCAGCGTCCATGCATCCGGCGAGCGTCACACTCGACCTGTTTCTTACGGCCAACGATCCGGAGTACCTTGCGGCGCTGCGCGATCAGGCGGACTCGACGACGAACGTGCGGGTCAGGGAGCCTGTGCCCTACGACGAGTTGGTGACCACGCTGAACGACTATGACGTGGGCATCCACGTGCTACCGCCGGTCAACTTCAACAATCGGTGGGCTCTTCCTAACAAGTTCTTCGACTATGTCCAGGCCCGGCTCGGGGTTGTCATCGGCCCGTCGCCAGAGATGGAGCGGTACGTTCTTGAACGCGGTCTGGGCGTCATTACGGAGGACTTCGGCTCGCGCTCGCTCGGAGACGCACTCGCCCGACTGACTCCAGAAGCTGTCCGCGCCGATAAGACCGCTGCCGATGCATCGGCGAATGAGCTCTCGGCGGAGGCGCAGGTCGAGATCTGGGCCAAACGGATCCCGTCGACTCAAGGGGGGGACGCATGACACCCTCGCACGTCTTGATCATCTCTTTCTCGCCGATCGCCGCGGACGCGCGTGTGTTGAAGCAGATCGCCATGTTGCGTGAGGACCACACCGTGACGACCTGTGGATACGGACCGCACCCGGTTGGCGCCGCCCACCATGTTCAAGTACCTGAGGATCTGGCGATCTGGCGCTATCCGAGAGCGCTCGTGGTCGGCAGACAGTATTCGAGGGCGTATTGGTCTAACCACGCTATCGCCTACGCGAAAGACGCGTTGAGAGGGCGCTCTTTCGATGTTGTCCTCGCGAACGACGTCGACTCCGTTGGCCTGGCGCTCGAAGTGCCCTCACGGTTCGGGGTACATGCAGACCTCCACGAGTACTCTCCGCGACAGCACGACGAGATGTTGCGTTTCCGTCTGTTCGTTAGACCCTTCGTCGAGTGGATGTGCCGCAGATTCGTCGCCCGCGCCGCGTCCTGGACGACGGTGAGCGCCGGTCTGGCACGCGAGTACGCGCGTGTCTTCGGCTTCACACCGGAAGTGGTGACGAATGCGGCCCCGTACGTTGCGCTCGTGCCGACGAAGGTAGAGCGTCAGATCCGTGTGGTGCACTCGGGAGCGGCGCTTCGTAACCGCCATCTGGCTGAGATCATCGCGGGAGTCTCGGCAACCCCTGACGCGACTCTCGATCTGTACCTGACACCGAACGATGCCGGGTATCTTGCGGAGATTCGGGAGCTTGCATCGTCATCCGGAGGGAAGGTGTCCCTCCGTGAACCCGTCCCGTACGCCGCCCTCGCCCGGACTCTGAACGAGTACGACATCGGTGTCCATCTGCTCCCCCCGGTCAATTTCAACAACAGGTGGGCCTTGCCGAACAAGCTCTTCGACTACGTTCAGGCGCGCCTGGGAGTCATCGTCGGGCCGTCCCCGGAGATGGCTGACTACGTCCGGAGGTTTCAGATCGGGATGGTGACGGACGATTTCTCCGCGGCAGCGCTCACGAGTGCGCTCGAGACCGTCTCGCCCGACGAGGTCGCGTCGTGGAAGCACGCGTCACACCAACGAGCGCGCGACCTGTCCAGCGAGAGTCAGGTCCGCGTCTGGCGCGCGGCGATCGACAGACTCGTGACGAGACCCGACAACGGGTCCAGCCTAGATTAGGCGTGCTCGGCGTGAGCGGTCAGAGAAGTTGCAGGACACTCGCGGTCGCCATGCGAACGGGTGCTTCCCGGGCGAACAGAGAGCGGCGTTGCCGGGGGACCAGCGCACCAACTCCCATCCGGCGCCGCCGGACCGTGTCGATCAGCGCGCCGACGGGGACGCGGGAGGCGAGGGTCAGATCGAGCGCGGCGCGCTCGGATGCAGCGAGCGGGTGTGCAGCGCCCGGCGCGAAGTCGAGCACCCGCTCAACGAATCTCGCCAGGTCCTGCCTGTCGGCGATCGTCCATAGCCGGGTGTCCTGTCGGTTGGCGACAGCCCCGAAGACGTGCACCCTCAGGATCTTCGTTCCGATCGCATCCCGCGACGCGGGGTCGAGTGAACGGAACCATGTGTCATCGGTGACGCAGGTTACGTGCGCGAGCTCCGACGCGATCGGCCGAGGCGACACCGTCGTGCGTTCCAGGGCGTCCTCATGGATCCGATACGCAGGTCCCCACCGGTCATAAGCGACGTGCGCATCGCTGAACCACAGTCGCAGTACGTACGGCACGTCTTCACCGACCGGCAAGCCTGCCGCGAACCGCAACGTGCCGAAACGCGCGCGGGACACGAGTCCGAGAGGCGCCGAACGATACGAGAGGCGATCTTTGATGGGGTCGAGGTGGCTTCGGCGGAACGGGCGAGTCGGAGGTGTGGGGACAGCGCGTCCGCCGCTCAGGCGTGTTCGAGCGATGACGACGTCGGCGTCGACTCGTTGCGCGCGTCGCGCCCACGACGTTACAGCTCCGGGGTCGAGAACGTCGTCGGAGCCCATGACTGACGTGTACGTGCCGGTCGCGTGCTCCAGGCCGAGATTGAAGGGACCGGCCGGGCTGCGGATCCCGTCGTGCAGCTCGAGCACTCGCGTCCGCGGATCGTGTGCGAGACCGCCGAGTCTGCGTCGGATCGGTTGCGCATCCGTGTTGTGCACGACGACCGAGACTCGCAGCGGGATCCCCGGGTTGCCGTTCAACGCGGATGCGACCGCTCGTTCGATCGGGCGTGTGGGGTCGTGAACCGCGACGATGAGATCGACGAGCGGGTTGGCGCCGACGTCGGCGCCCGTCACGACAGCTCCCGATAGACGTCTTCGATCTCGCTGCGAACCGACGACGGAGAGAACCGATCGCCGACCTGGGCGACGATCTGGGTTGCCGACAGATCCGCGGTCTTCTCGTACAGATCGATGACGGCGTCCGCATAGGCCTCGGGCGTCTGAGTCGAGACGAAGCGCCCGGCGTCGGCAGGCGTGTAGTCCAGAGCGCCCGTTGCGGCTCCGCTGACGATAGGGCGGCCGTGCAGGAGCGCTTCCGCCGCCGCGACGCAGAAGTTGTCGCCCTGCGTCGGGAGGAGGAACAGCGAGGCGTCGTTGAGCTCCGATGCGACGCCCTCAGCATCGAGGCTTCCAACCAGCGTGATCGCATCCGAGAGGTCGCATGCCGCGATCTCGCTCTCGATCGCATCGCGCAAAGGGCCATCACCGACCCAGGTCAGCGTCGCCCGAACTCCCCGGCTTCGCAGTTCGCCGACGCACCGGATCGCGAGGCGCGGCCCTTTGCGGGGGATCAGCCCACCGACCGCGACGAGGCGCAGCTCTCGTGGTCGCGGTGCGATCCCGGCAGGGGTGGGCACGATGCACGGCACACGCACGATCGGTCCTGTCCGCACCCGTCGCACAGCGCTCTCGAGACGGGAGCTCTCGACGATCACGATGTCCGGCCGTCTCAGAAGCGGGCGCAGAACACGGAGCGCGATGCGCAGAGGCAACGAGACGGTCCGGGGGGAGGTAAGTGCCGACCAATGCTCCGAATGCACCCAGGCGGCCGGGGTCGGTCGCCCGAACAGCCACGGAAGCAGACCAGTGAGCGAATGCGTGTGGACGACGTCGCTGCGTGCCGCCGCCGCGCGCACCAACCTTCGCGCCCTCAAGTAGTCCCGCGGACTGAGTCGATGTAGGGGCATGTGAGATACGTGAACACCGTCTTGAGTCGCGGTCCGCTGGGCGCGTTCGGCGTCGTGACGAGACCAGTCGAGGTGTATGACCTCGACCTCGTGAGCGTCCGCGAGAGCTCTTGCCTCGCGGGCGACGAACAGGCCTTCGTGGGCAGATCGGGCCGTGGGGTACCACGGGGTCACGACCACTATCCGCATCGTTCTAGCCTATTCCAGGGTCGCGGCTCGACCGTTCGCGAGTACTCGTGAACGGTCGAGCTTTCTAGACTTGGGTCTCGTGAAGATCCTCTCCGTGGTGGGCGCGCGCCCGCAGTTCGTCAAACTCGCTCCGATCGACAAGGCGTTGCGCAACGCGGCGATCGATCACGTTATCGTCCACACCGGTCAGCATTATGACCCGATGCTCTCCGATGTGTTCTTCGACGACTTAGGCATCAGCGAGCCCTCGGTTCACCTCGGAGTGGGAAGTGGGAGCCACGGAGCCCAGACCGGTGCGATGCTCGCGGCAATGGACGGGGTCCTCGACGAGCATGTCCCCGATTGGGTGCTCGTATACGGCGACACGAACTCGACTTTGGCGGGAGCGTTGAGCGCTGTGAAGATGCACTTTCCCGTCGCCCATCTGGAGGCTGGACTGCGGAGCTTCAACAGACGCATGCCGGAGGAGATCAACCGTGTGTTGACCGACCACGCGGCGGACCTCCTTCTCGCACCGACCGCTGTGGCGATGGAGAATCTCGCCGATGAGGGGTTGGCGGGGCACGCCGTGCTCGTCGGCGACGTCATGACAGACGTGCTCTACGAAGTGCGCGATTCCGTGCAGAGCAGCGCACCGCCGTTCCTTGCGGAGCTCGGACTCAGAGTGGGGGAGTTCTACCTCGCGACCATACATCGCGCCGAGAACACGGACGATCCAGCCCGGCTGGAGATGATCGTCAGGGGCCTGAGTGAAGCGGACCGGCCGGTGATCCTCCTCGCGCATCCGCGGTTGGTCGCGAAGGCGGCCCAGCATGGCATCGCCCTTGAACGTGGCTCCCTGCATTCCCGGCCCGCCGTCGCCTACCCGGAGCTCGTCGGGGGCGTGCTAGCCAGCGCCGGAGTCGTGACCGATTCGGGGGGGCTCCAGAAGGAGGCCTTCCTGCTGCGAACACCGTGCACCACGGTGCGGGAGGAGACCGAATGGGTGGAGACCGTTGAGTTGGGGTGGAACGTGCTCGCCAATTCCACGGAGCAGATCGTGGGGGCACTCTGCCGCTCACGGCCTACCGACACGGATGCGGCACCCTACGGCGACGGAAACGCGGCTGCAAAGGTCGTGCAGACTCTCATCGACCGATGAGGCGGACCGTGCCGATCTAGACTGGAATCCATGCGTATCGCCGTTGTGGCCCTCGGAAAGATCGGGCTTCCTCTCGCCGTCCAGTTCGCCGACGCGGGCCACGAGGTCGTCGGGGTAGACGTCAACCCTGCGACGGTCGAAAGCGTCAATGCCGGCATCGAGCCGTTCCCCGGCGAGGCGCAGCTCCAGGACAAGCTC
>TARA_R100000365_G_C2748498_1_pt1 | contig 13729 bp, 10 predicted proteins | sample TARA_R100000365 | Tara Oceans TARA_R100000365 (sample SAMEA2620668) | marine metagenome | biome: marine biome (ENVO:00000447); feature: mesopelagic zone (ENVO:00000213); material: "saline water (ENVO:00002010), including plankton (ENVO:xxxxxxxx)" | depth 1000 m | reverse complement strand
TGCCGTTGAAGGATATGAGGGAGGTGCCTTCTACGCCCCAACAGTCATCGCAGACAGCACCGACGACATGGAACATGTTCGTGAAGAAATCTTTGGCCCTGTCATGACCGTCCTGAAGTTTGAGACTGAAGATGAAGTTTTGGAGCGGGCCAATCAATCCGAATATGGCCTGGCCGGCGGTGTCATAACACAAGACCTGGTAAGGGCGCACCGCGTAGCGGCCAATGTCCAGACTGGCATGTTCTGGATCAACACCTATCAGGCACAACCCATGCAAATCCCCTTTGGTGGATACAAGCAATCCGGTATCGGCCGTGAGAATGGCTGGGATGTGCTCGACGAGTACACGCAAAAGAAAAGTGTCTTTGTGCAGATGAGCCCCGAAGACCTTCCGTTCTGACATTACCACTTATCAATAAGAAGACCCGCAAAGCGGCCTTGGGAGGACATAATGAATGATAACATCCGTATACAACTAATTATGGGAGCTGTATCTACACTCGTATTAAGTGTAGCAGCCCCAGCAATAGCGCAGGAAACCGAAGCCACCCCAGATCGCAGCCGCGTTCTCCAGACGATTGAGGTGACCGCAGAACGGCGGACAGCATCCCAGCAGGACGTTCCGATTACTGTGACATCGATTGGCGAGGACATGCTGAGCGAAGGTGACTATCGCAGCACTGAAGACCTGTCTCAGCAGATTCCGGGTCTTCAGATCAAATCATCCTTCTCTGCCTCCAACCCAACCATTTTTATCAGAGGTGTGGGCATCAATGACTTCAATCCCGCCAATAGCGGCGCGATCGGTGTCATGGTGGATGACATGTTCTACAATTCGACGACCGGTCAGCTTTTCCAATTGTTTGACCTCGACCGAATTGAAGTTCTGAAGGGTCCACAGGGAACGCTTTACGGGCGCAATACAACAGGCGGTGTTTTAAGCATTCACACCAAGAGACCTGAATTTGAACAAGGTGGATATATCAGCGCCACCTATGGCCGGTTCAACCAGTTTGATCTGGAAGGCGCAGCGAACATCCCAGTTAGCGACAAGCTGACATTCCGCATCTCCGGCGTGTCCAATACGCGTGACGGCACACGGGAGATCTCATTTCCGGACGGCAGCCGCGCTGATAAGAACACGGTTGATTTTCAGGCTGCTCGCCTGCAGATGATTTACGAGCCGAACAGTGATCTGAGTATACTAGGCAAGGTGGAGTACGGCAAAAGCAGCGCGACGTCTCGGTCTTATGAAAGCCAGGGACTGATCAATTATGGCACGCTTGAATATGGCCTTGCTGACTATGATGGCGTTTGCGGCGGTCGCGGTGCTGGTGTCTGCGCAGATGCCTTCGGATATGCAGATGACCAAGACCCCTATTCCGGCGCCGAAAATCTGAAGGATACACCTGAAGACGTTGAGGCATTCACGGCGAACCTCCAGATTGAATGGACTCTCGGTAAATGGGACCTAACTTCTGTAACGGGTTATCTTGATACAAAACGCGAAGCCATCCTCGAAGTCGACGCCTCCCCTAACCGCCTGATAGAAGAATATATTGACGACGGCTCGCAGCAGTTCAGCCAGGAAATACGTCTGGCATCAAACTGGGAAGGCCCGATGAGTCTCATCATGGGCGCATTTTATCTCACCGATGAACTGACTGGGCAGGACTCGTTCGAACTTCTGGCAGATGCAAGCCCGACACCCGGGATGCCATATTTTGACCCGGTAAACTTCATTCTCCGGACAGATCGCTTCTACACACAGAAAACCGACACATTTGCAGTGTTTGCACAGTCTGACTACGAACTTACCGATAGGCTGATAGCAACACTAGGCGCGCGCTTCACATGGGAGGAACGCAATCTGGATCACGTGGCTTATGCTGGCCCGGTGAACGCCGCAAGCCTCGATGCCGAAATGCCTGTGTACGCAACCCTACTTGATACTTCCAACTTCGAAACCGACAGCCTGACATTCGAAGAACCGACATTCAGAGGGGCGTTGTCCTATCATGTTACGGACGACGTCATGATATTCGGGTCCGTCTCACGCGGCTTCAAGAGTGGTGGCTTCAATACAGGCGCGACCTCTGATCCGATCGAAGCGTCTATCGTAAAACCCGAAAAACTCATGGCTTACGAGGCAGGCATCAAATCCGAATGGTTCGACCGAAGCTTGAGGGCCAATGCCGCCGCGTTTTACTATGACTACACAGATCTGCAGGTCTTTGGCCTAGCGCCAGGCGCTGTTCCCACTCAAACCCTGTTCAATGCGAAAGAGGCAGAAATCAGGGGCTTTGAATTCGATGTAACCTCCATACCCGTCACCGGTCTGCAGTTGAGCTTTGCCGGAACCTATCTCGATGCCGAATATACAGATTTTGTGACACCGATCGGGCAAAACTTCTCCGGCAATACAATGGTAGCCTCCCCGGAATGGAGCCTGGTGGCACGTGGGCGGTATGAAACCGGCCCCATCTGGAATGATTTGAAACTGGTTGCCAGTGCAGATGCCTCCTACACAGGCGACCAGTATTTCGACACAGAAAATACGGAGCGTCTGGGCCAGAAAGCCTACTGGATCAGTAATGCACGGTTGGCCTTGGCACCAGAAAGTGACCGTTGGGAACTCGCCGCATTCGTCAAGAATCTGCCCGATGAAGAATACGTTGTGGACGCATTCGACGTTTCTGATTTCGGTTTCGACGAGTTGGTATACGGAGATCCCAGAACCTACGGAGTCAGCCTCATTTACCGCTTCGGAAATACAAAATAGGTATTGCCTTACCCAGGTGCGACCAGACACGCTTGAAGGCGATCCTTTCCAATTCCGGCATACCTGTTACGTCGCCGGAACTTAAACAAAGAAGGCCCCCGATCCTCTATGGAGCGGGGGCCAATTCTACTTATACCGTAGCCGGTACGGTTCGCCCCACAGCGGACTTTGGCTCTTTCTGACCTGCCAGTCTGAGCACCGCATACCCCAGAAGCCCGGATGCAATGGACCCCATCAGAACACCCAACCGAACCTGATCGAGTTCTGCCGCGCCGCTGAACGCAAGCCCGCCAATAAAGAGGCTCATCGTAAACCCAACACCTGTCAGACAGGCCACACCATAAATCTGGAGCCAGTTTACGCCAGAAGGCAGGCGCGCAATGCCGGACTTTACCGCGGCGAAGGTCAGGCCAAAAACGCCCAGCTGCTTACCAAGGAAGAGACCCAGTGCGATTCCCAGCGGTACCGGTCCCGTCAGCGCATCAAGACTGATCCCGCGAAGGTCAACGCCCGCATTTGCAAAGGCAAAGACAGGCAGGATCATATATGCGACCCAGGGATGCAGCCCATGCTCAAGCTTATGCAGCGGCGATTGACCGGTCTCTTTGCGCGGCGCGAGTGGAATAGCGAGTGCCGTGAGGACGCCGGCTAGCGTGGCATGCACACCGGACTTCAGAACACAAACCCAGATAAACAGACCGACAAGAATGTAGGGCGCGATGCGTTTAACTCCCATCCGGTTCATGATCATTAAACCCGCAAACCCCAAACCTGCCAGTCCAAGAGCCTGTACTGAGAGTTGCTCCGTGTAGAACATCGCAATGATTAGAATGGCACCAAGATCATCAATGATAGCAATGGCAAGCAGGAATATCTTGAGAGCCACAGGCGCGCGCGTCCCAAGCAAGGCCAAGATACCAAGCGCAAAAGCGATATCCGTCGCAGCAGGAATGGCCCAACCGCGGAGACTTACGGGGTCTGCCGAATTCAGCGCCACATAGATGAGTGCTGGCCCCACCATGCCCCCGATGGCCGCGAGCATAGGCAGAACCGCTTTGTCAAAGGAGGACAGCTCACCTTCGAGCACCTCTCGCTTGATCTCTAGGCCGACGAGAAGGAAGAATACAGCCATCAGCCCGTCATTGATCCATAGGAGCAACGGCTTTGCAATTTCAAGTGTACTGACCTGTATGGCCATAGGCGTCGATAGTAGCCCGCTATACCAATGGCTGAAAAATGTATTATTGGCAGCGATTGCAAACGCAGCGGCGAGCATCAGTATGAGACCAGCCGCACTCTCGAGTTTGACAAAATCCTGTATTTTCGAGACAACTTTCGTCATTTTTGTAATCCATTTCTTTGAATCCGAGGGCCAAGCCGCATAGGCGCGCGCGGTCTCGCCATCTGTGCATTGGTGAGACGGCACACCTTGTCCTTGAGGTGCAACTTCTGGCGCTTGAGCTGTGACAAACGCAGAAAGTCTGGCGCAGGACGTTTCATCTCTTCCCTGATTTCCTTACGGATGTCACCAATACGAGATTGGATAGCGCGAACATGCACCGACTGATGAAAGAGGATAGAAGTGGAGGGCTTCAGAAGTGACATGATAAATCCTTACACGCACGTAAATTTTCTCAGCCGGAAATATTAAAACCGGAAATTCATATGATCCTTTGAGGGGAAAATCCCGCCGACAATCCGGTTCGCCCGAGGGTTTCCAGGGTCGGATTGCGACAATTAGGCAAGCCTTCTTGCCAGCGGGATAGAAACAATTTCGTCAGGCTTGAGCTGAGAGTTATCAGGGCTGAGACAAAGCCGTTTCAAATGCTTTGACGATGTCAAACGTCAAAAGGGAGTAGCGCCTGATCAACACGGTACCGTCAATGTGCGCGGCGCCGTTGACGCCTGCGGCGGCGATATAGAAAGGGCGTTTCTACTGCGCATTTCGTAGAGCCTTCCGGCCTCATACTATTCACCTCAACGTCCATGTTCCGGCCAGTACGGCCCACGCTAATTGAACCTGAAGGGCTCCCTGTCCAGACGTCGTCGGTCAGGCGATACATTTGTTTGGTCTCCTTTTTACTCTTGTGATGAGCAAGATATGAGGCCATATGCAAATTCGCTCAAATCGAAAGTAACGACAATACTGATAGGTTTTTCCGAATTATGCGTCCCACACTAAGACAGCTCCAATACATTGTTGCCGTGGCTGATATGGGCAGGTTCAGAGACGCTGCAGAACTTCTCGGCGTCAGTCAGCCAAGTCTTTCCGAACAGGTTTCCGATGCCGAAGCTCAGCTAGGCGTCACCCTGATTGAACGTGCCCGGACGGGCGCTGTCCTCACGCCTATCGGAGAAGAGATCGTACACCGTGCCCGTATCATCCTGACCCAGGTTGAGGACCTCAAAACCGTTGCACGCCAGTCTGAAGAGGGTATTTCAGGTCGTTATCGCCTGGGGACACTGCCAACCATCGGCCCCTATCTTTTGCCGAGCGCCGTTCGTGAGCTGCACAAATTGTATCCCGATCTTCGCATGAGTGTGCGGGAAGAACGCACGGTCAACTTGGACGAGAAGCTAAATGATGGACGCCTAGACATGGTCATCTCCACCGCAGAAGATCATGTACATTCTCAGTCGATGCAGCTTTTTGATGAGCAACTTTATGCTTGCGCAGCAGCAGACGCGTCTTTGTCGGAGGGAACCGGCCCAGTGGAAATATCAGAACTGAAGGGTAAGGAGTTCCTCAGCCTTGGATACGGTCATAGGCTGAGCATGATTGTACAAAAACTTGCAGAGACTGCTGGTGCCCACATATCCACCGAGTATGAAGGTACTTCGCTTGATGCCATTCGGCAAATGGCAGGCATGGGAGCAGGTGTTGCAATACTGCCGAGCCTCTACGCGCTTGTCGAAGCGCAGAAAGACCCCTCCCAGGTCGTACGCCCGATAAATCATCCTCTTGCGCGCAGACAGATCAGTCTAGTCTGGCGCGCGGGGTCTCCCCTTGAAGCCAACATCCAGAAACTCGGACTTGTATTCAGGGATGTTGCAGCAGACCTCCTGAGCCCGCCTCCCGAAGATAGATCACGAAAGGAAATATCTAAGCGAAAGTAAGCCACAATCGATTTTACGGAACCATCTACTTTGTGCATGCTCCCAACACAAATTATATGTAAAGGAGCATCAGCGATGGAAGCTGCGCTTATTCGCATCCAGCCCCGGCTGAAACCGAAGACGATAGACGCGTCAAACCCGACATTCGGAAATCGCGTGAGATCAATAGACTCAAAGGCGTTCCAATTATTCTGTCATTGAGCTGGCGATATACTATTATTGCAAGATCTTATCTCTTTCTGCGTGGAACGGGACGCAGAAGAAGTTCAGTCATAGCGTTACTAATCCGCTCAGACACATTTTCGACCGGCTGGCCCGGTGACAGGATTGCCAGCGCAGACGCCATACGATCTGGCTGACTAAGAGCTGAATTCAAAATGACGAAAACCATCGCAGCGTCAGCGACAGGGATCAGCCCGGCATCGATGCCCTGCTGAATGAGTGGAGAAGCGACCTCGAACAGAGGCCGGAGCAAGCGCTCTGCAATAATGTCACCTCTTGGCGGTGGCTCAAGACTGCTACGGGCAATAAAGCCGCGCAGGTCCGGATTTTGCGCATAGTAAGTTGCGGTCATACTGATCGCCTGCTCCAACCGCCCCCGCAGGTTCACCTCCCGATCACGCGATAGAGCGGTGAGCGCAGCCAGCTTTGGCGCCAGCATCTGCTCTAAATACTCGACGCAGGCGAGCCAAAGCCCCTCCTTGTTCCCGAAATGCACGGCGACCAAATTCGGAGCGACCTTCGCAGCCTCCGCGATCGCGCGGACGCCAGCAGCCTCGAAACCATGGTCGGCGAAAAACCTCGGTGCCGCGAGTATCAGTGCGTTACGACCACCAGGGACATCGGCCCTGCGCCGTCCGCGCGGTTGGCGTTTACCATCTTGACTCATACTAAGCTCCGCAAATATATGTACACTCGTACATAATTTTACAATTCCCAATCGACCATTAGTTCACCTCATGGAGCAGGATCATGCGTCATCTCATCACCCGCCGCGCCATGCTTTACAACCTTTCGACACTGGGAGTCCTGGGGCTCGGCGCCTGCCGTCCTAAAATTGACCCCAATTCGCGTGAGGAACAACTCACGGCGGTGCTCCATGACACGGTTCTAGACGCATTCTTCTATGCCTTTGGGCCCTATGAATTTGCCCGGTCGATGCAGGCATTATCTGGCCAAATTAATGTCGGCGATACCCTGGTTTCGGAAGAGGCCCTGGCAGATGCCGCGCGGAGGGCGGGCGACGCCGACATCCTGATCAACCGCCATATTCATGTGCGCGACCTGGCCGACGAGCGCATCCGTTCCGTCACTGCTCCTAATAATGATACGCTGTACACATCCGCCGTACTCGAGCTCTCGCAAACGCCGGTTCGCGTAACTCTGCCCAATAGCGGAGACCGGTATCTGTCGGTCGCGCTAATGGACATGTTCACCGACCAGCGAATGATTGGGCATGTAGAAAATGGCGGCACAGCAGGTACCTATCTGATCGTCGGGCCAGATAGCCCGGTCAAAGATGGTTCCTCAGTGATCCGTATGCCATCGAACGATGCATGGCTCCTGGCACGTACCTTTGTGGCCGGAGTCGACGATTTGACAGCGGCAAGAGAAGTCCAGAGCGGTATCACGGTAGAACCAGTCGATCCTGATGCGCAGCCGCGCCGCTTCAAGACGCTGGCGCCGCCCGAAATGGAGTCACGCACATTTCTGGAATTGACCGACGAGCTACTGGGTCGCTCACCCAACCACCCTCAAGTGGAGCGCGCCGCTCATTTTGCTGAAAAGGGTATCGTCCCTGGACGCATGGATGCCTGGAGTAAGTTGTCGTTCCGCGCCAAAGAGACCTGGAACGCCTGGTTGCCCCGCGCGCTGCCTGTCTTGCGGAAAGGTTTGTCTAAAACGCAAGACAAGCCGGGATGGAACGCGCCACCGAAAATTCTCGGAGATTATGGCGATAACGACATCGTTCGCGCAGCGATCGCTCTGATCGGCTTTGGCGCACTCAAAACCGAAGACGCCCTTTATTTCCGGACCGAAACAGATTCAACCGGGAAAGAACTGACAGGCTCTATAGATTATCAAATGGTGATCCCGGCAGATGGCGTGCCAGTGAACGCCTTCTGGTCTCTAAGTGTCTATAAACCCGATGCCGATGGACGCCTGTTTTTCTTCAAGGTACCGATCAACCGGCACTCGATCAATTCTGGATCATCCGACCTGCGCCGTCGCCTCGACGGATCGATCACTCTGCACCTCTCACAAAAGCACCCTGAAGAGAAGGACGTTGTGTGGGTTCCGACACCGGAGGGGAAATTTGAAGCGATCTTCCGCACCTACGAACCCAAGCAACCGTTAATTGATGACAAGTGGTCAGTTCCACCTCTCCGACAGATTGATTGATGTGATTGTACACAAACGAATGGATACTGTCTTATCACAGATATTGCTCCCATGCTCGTATAGAAGGTGTTCCGTGTTACATCATGACACCGAAAATCAGACATACGTCCATCACATCAAACCAGATGATTTCGGAATATGTCCTGAAATAGCGGAAAGGCTTCCGGCTCATTTCTGGAGCCTCATATCCAGAGATGAGCCATCTCAAGTCCAGTTCCTTTGACAATGCCCTGCTCACAGTGGGTTTGAGGGTCAGGCCTCTATCACAACAGTTGGCTGAATCTGGTACTTGTCCACCGCGTCAAAATCGACCTCTACTCCCCAGCCAGGACCAGTCGGCAACTCGGCATAGCCATCTTCATAAACAATGCGCTCCTTCAAAAGGTCGTGCTCCATCATGACATGTCCCTGCAATTCAGACGCGTGTCTGATCTTGCTGGCCCGGGCTGCATGCATGTGGAGCTGGATAGCGCTACCCAGTCCTGACGGCTGGTTGTGAAGAACGACGTCCAGGCCGCGTGCAGAGGCATAATCGATAGCTTTCAACGCGTTCGTCATTCCGCCAGGACGCTCCGGATTAATCCCGAAAGCACGAACTGCTCCCATGTCGGCCAGTGTGACGATGTCTCGGAGCCCAAAACCACTCTCATGGGCCATCAAGGGAACGTTCGTACGCGACTGGACCCAGGCCATTCCGACAAAATCGTCGCCTTTGACAGGCTGTTCAGCAAAGTCGATCCCATAGGGAGCGATCGCTTCAATACATGCCAGTGCCTCATTCGGGTTATATGCCTGATTGTAATCAACCCGCAGCGCAGCATCGGGACCAATAAGCTCGCGCACAGCCTTGATGATCTCTACATCGCGGCGAAGACCGTCGCCTAGTTTGCAGCGGAATGATCGTAAGCCCACATCGAGCCCTCGTTGTATCACATCGAGGATTAAGTCGACGCTGGTAAGCGGCAAGACCATGCTCATGGGAATACGGTCAAGCTGCTTGCCCCCACAAAGATCATATACGGGACGATCAATAGTACGCGCCGCAACATCATATAGGGCCAGGTCCAGAACACCTTTTGCCATCTCGTTACGAGCGACATTGTTGTCGAATTTGTCGTTGATCAAGCCAATCTCGAAAGCAGAACGACCCAAAACATACCGCGCCAGATGGTCCTTGATCAGGCTCGCCATGAGGACTGGCGTCACCGCCCCCTCCACCAGCCAGACATAGATGTCACCTACACCCACGACACCATTCTCAGTTGTCATCCGGCAGAGGAGAAAATCGGCTCCGAGCCAATGGTCTTCCACTTTAAGGCCCATGGCTACTTTTCCACTACCGCCCTGCAGCATGTCCCGGATATGCTCCTTAAACGGCACAAATATCGGAAAGAGTTCGATCTTCCGGATAGGGTCTAGCACGTTACTCATGTTCTCTCCTTGCTTGCGACACTAAGCTCAGCCAGTCCGGCGAGAGCCTGCGCAAATACTTGTTCCGCTCGATGTAAAACCTGTGACTCCCAGATTTTGCTGTCCGGATAGAAAACTCTCAGGAGGCGTTCCTTGATCGCTCGCCCGCGCTCGCTATCCAATTCACCGTGGTGACAAAGCCAGTTATCTTCGATCATCGCACGCAAGACGACTTCAGGCGCCTCGGTGCCATATTCCAATGTCATGGGAATGACCCATGTGTCCGTCAGGCACCGCTCCATGCCTAAATTCATATAGCCACCAAACGTGTCGTCCTGCTCACGCGTCGGTCGCGGAGACACCATCATGTCGCCAAACCATTTCGCCGTGATCGCCTTGTGGGGTTCGTCAGGATTGGCCGCCATCATCAGGGCACCAACACCTGATGGGCCAAGTCCCGTGTGGACATCAATGTGGGCGACGATCTCGGCCGTGCTAAGATAGGTCGCCCAGATTTTCTCAACTGTTTTGCGTGACCATTGCGGCTCGCGCCCGCCGAACTGAACTCCATCGGGAAACTCGTGCTGCCCACTCGAGACCGCCTTGAAGAAGGTCAAGAAGTCCATGGTAGATTGGAGACGCATGATCTCCACCATCAACGCATCCAGCTTTTCAGGTGGCATCTCGACTGGATTGAGTAAATGATTCAAGTCGCGATAGGCCTCGTTGACAGGCAGCTCAGCTTCAAAGTCAATAAAGTTCCGATTTACGTCAACATTCCCTTCGTTCACACGGCGCAGATGGGAAAACCCAAATGGATTGACCCCATGCACCAACATGATCGCGAGGTCATCCGGGAGCGCCATATCTTTTGCAACGAGCTGAGACTGCACAGCCGAGCCGCAGAATCCTTCAACACCATGCGTCCCACTGCTGATCACAAGTATACGAGACGCGTCTTCCGGGCCTCTCCAGAACACATCCGTAAACATGCCATCCCCATCAGCACCGCATAGGGGGTGCTTGATGGGTTCGTGAACCCAGTCTCCGGTTTTCTGAGTGAGGGAGAGTAGGCGGTTTCTGGCCGCCCGATAATCTTGAGAGAAGAAAGAAGGCACGCGCGTGTTCCTTTTATCTTGTTTTCACTTAGCCAGAGTGGCTATGCTCCGGCGCTTCCGACGAAAGCTCCACCGATCATCGTCCGGACGATTTTAATCTTGCCAATGTCATGCGGAGCGACGTCCAACGGGTTTTGGCTGAGGACGACAATGTCTGCCCTCTTTCCAACTTCCAGCGAGCCCTTTTCAGTCTCTTCAAACTGGAGATAAGCGGCATTTCGCGTAAACATGGAGATGGCCTCCATCGGCGTAACGCCCTGTTCGGGGTGGTAGCCGCCCCGGTTCACCGCATAGTCCAGCGCAGCGATAACATTCGTATCTTCAATAGGCGCGTCCGATGACCCACCCAGAGTTATGCCGGCATCGAGATAGTCACGGAAAGGATATGCCATACCCGATCGTTCGTCCCCGAGCCGTTTGCCAAGCCAGTCCTTCTCGGATCGGATGAAGAGAGGCTGGGTACATATGCCAAGGCCCAGCCTGGCTATACGGCTTATAAGTGGTTTGGATGCGATTGACGCATGCTCTATTCGATGCCGATGATCATCCCGGGGGTATTCCTTCAGCAGACGCTCAAACAGGTCGACGCAATTTGCAATTCCCTGGTCACCGACGGCATGTATGCAGATCTGGTATCCGGCAAGATGAGCCGCCGTCATACGACCGTAAATCTCGTCGTCCGAAAGTGTCATATATCCATGCGTGCAAGTCTTGTCGGCATAAGGTTCACTCATGCACGCCGTACACGAACCGAATGTCCCGTCCGCAAATATCTTGAACGCACGCGGTTTTGACTGTCTCTCATCCATGTCGGTGGATGACTCAACCAGGGAATTTATCCCGTCCAGCGTCTTGCCGATGATAATGGAATATACTGACTGAGGAATGAGGTGGCGGATGTTCGGGAAGTAAACGCTTTCCCTGCTCGATGCGGCTCCCCCAGGGCCCTCCTCATCACTCTGCAGCATGGCCCCGATCGATGTAATGCCATTTTGCGCGAGAGTCTCAAACGCACCAGCACTGGCTTTCAACATGCGTTTCCGCGAGGGACGCGGCATGTGCTGAAGCGGCAGGCCTGCGGCTTTCTCGTGGAAAAGACCATTAAGCGTGCCATCGGCATATCGACCAATGCTCCCGCCCTCCGGATCCAGGGTCTCCTCATGAATGCTAGTTTGTTGCAGGACAACTGAATTGACGATCACGCAATGACCATCACGTGCATAGATCAAAACCGGGCGGTCGGGACATATTTCGTCGAGCTCCCGGCGCGTAAGGGCCTGCCCCGCAGGCATCTTCTTGCCTTCATATTGTACGCCGATAATCCACTCGTCGGGTTCAACATCTCCTGCGTGCGAAAGTAGCTTGGCACGAATGTCAGCCATATCTTTTGCGCCCTCGAAGTTGGCGTTCATGGCAAAAAAAATCATGGGCAAGGGATGAAGATGCCCGTCTATGAACCCTGGCAGAACTGCAGCACCGTCGAGATCGTATTCTTTAACTGACACACCTCGCTGATCTGCCCACTCATGAGCATCAACCACAGAACCGGTAAAGACGATCCGGTCATCCAATGTGATCATGCTCTCCGGACTTGATCCGTGTTCGTCCATTGTGAGGATAGGTCCATTCCGAAAAAGATAAGCTGTCATATCCAGACCGCGCCTTTCGAATTTAGTGCTGGACACTGGATGCCACCGATGACAAAAAATGTCTATAGTAAATACTATACAGCAGGTATCAGACGAGCAAATATGACGAAGTCACACCACTCGGACACACGCGTTCTGCCCATGACCGGCCTTTGGTGGGCCAGTTTTGATTGGGCACGCAGCCCCTTTTATTATGTCGTGGTGCTCTATGTTTTCTCCGCCTACTTCTCTGAGGCAGTCATCGGAGACAGTGCTCGAGGACAAGCAATATTCAGCTCAACGGTAACGATAGCTGGACTGGCGATGGCGCTGATTGCGCCATTTCTTGGGGGCTTCATGGATCGTGGCGGAGCCAAGAAACCCGTGCTGCTCGGCCTCATTCTACTGTTAGCCCTTGCGAGCGCTGGATTGAGTTTTGTTGTGCCCGGTGCCAGCTATTCAATACCGCTGGGGATGTTTCTTCTGGGCTTGACGGGATGCGCCTACTCAACGACCGAACTTTTCCACAACGCCCTGTTGCCTGCAGCCGGCAACGTGCGCCAAATTTCGGTTATATCAGGCTTGGGTTTCTCGCTCGGAAGCCTAGGCGCAGTTGTGCTTCTTCTTGCGATCATCGCGCTGATGCGGTCGCCACCTTTCGGTCTTGTCGAAGCCGACATTGCGCGCTTATCGGGCCTGTTCAGCGCCATCTGGATGCTTGTCTTCATTATTCCCTTCTATTTAGGCATGCCAGACTTTCATCGCGCGGGCGCCAGCTGGCGAACGGCGCGATTGCTTCCAGCGACCTGGGAACCTATCAAAGCTACGAGAGCCCTATTCAACGAATATCCCAACATCATGCGCTTCCTGATGGCCCGAATGGTTTTCATGGATGCCCTGAATGCCCTCTTTGCCATTAGCGCGGTCTATGTAGCAGGAACGCTGGGCTGGCGGCAGAGCGAGACGGCCATGATGGGGATTATCGCCACCTGTTCTGTTGTCATCGGAGGCCTGTCTGCTGGCGTCATAGATAGGCTCTTCGGGGCCAAGAATGCCATCTTGATTGAGCTCTTTTCGATTACTGCCATCTTCTTTTTCCAGATCGGAATTAAGCAGGATTCGCTGCTGTTCGGCCTTATCCCTCTATCAACTGAAGAAGCCCCACGGGAAGCGTTTACGCATTCGGCTGACCTGATCTACCTGGTAACTATTGTTCCCATGAGCGCGCTTATAATCGCCGCTTACAGCTCCTGCCGATCTCTTCTTGTTCA
>TARA_R100000365_G_scaffold3486_1_pt1 | contig 13787 bp, 10 predicted proteins | sample TARA_R100000365 | Tara Oceans TARA_R100000365 (sample SAMEA2620668) | marine metagenome | biome: marine biome (ENVO:00000447); feature: mesopelagic zone (ENVO:00000213); material: "saline water (ENVO:00002010), including plankton (ENVO:xxxxxxxx)" | depth 1000 m | reverse complement strand
GCTGAGCGATGACCCGGATGCCGCAGCCAAGGTCCTGAAGCTCGGGCCGAAGCAGCGCGGCGAGATCGAAACGAACCGGTCGCTGCGCACCTCCCCGACGATGCCGGCGATCGACAGGTACACGGGAGTGCTTTTCGACGCTCTGGATGCCTCGAGTCTCGACTCGTCTGCCAGGCGCTGGCTCGGCGACCATGTCGTGATCCATTCCGCGCCTTTCGGCCTGGTCGGTGCTCTGGACCCCATTCCGTCCTACCGGCTGGGTGCGGGCATCAGTCTTCCCGGCCTCGCCTCGCAGCGGCGCCTCTGGGCCGGTCCCGTCGCGGCAGCGCTCGCCCGTGACACCCGCGGGTTTGTGCTCGACCTGAGGTCCGAGGCCTACGTTGCGCTCGGGGCTGCACCGGTCGGGCGGAGCGCCTACGTGCGAGTCCTGACGCGGGCTCCGGACGGGCAGACGCGAGCGCTCAATCACTTCAACAAAGCCGCTAAGGGCCGGCTCACCCGCGCTCTCGCGGAGTCCAGCGCCGACCTCGCGGACACAGCGCAGTTCGTGAGATGGGCGAGCGACGCCGGGTTCGAGACGGCCCCCGACGGCGACGTCATGACGCTCATCTTGCCCCCACGCTGAGAATCTACTGACAGCTACGCTCAAGGATCGCTAGCATGTGGTGCAGCGGGCGAGTGCCCCGTCGCGCACCGGCTCGAGGTGCGAGTCCTGACCGTTCGGGAGGAACGTTCATGTTCGAAAACGTAGGCGCCTCGGTCGTCTATTACAACGACGGCGCGTCGATCGGCTTGCTGATCTTCTTCGCCTTCTTCTGGATCATCTTTGCCGCAGCGGGCTACGTCCTGACCTCGTTCTTCTTGATGAGGATCTTCGACAAGGCTGGCGTGCAGGGCAAGTGGCGCGCGTGGGTGCCCGTCTACAACGGCATGATCTTCCTCAAGCTCGGCGACCTCAGCCCCTGGCTGCTCCTCTACGCGATCGGTGCGGCGATCCTGCTCGGCTGGATCCCCGTCATCGGCCAGCTCATCGGCCTCGCCGCGTTCGTGCTGACGCTGCTCGCTGCCTGGCGCGTTGGCCTCAAGCTGCAGAAAGAGGCAGTCTGGCTCATTCTCTACTTCTTCCTCTCGATCGTCTGGCTCGGTATCGCGGCCTTCGACAAGTCGCGTTGGAACACGGCGATCCCGGCCGCGCCCTGGGCGGGCAACGGGTTCCTGGGAGACCGTACGAACTGGGACGGCATCCCCTCGCAGGTTCCGGCCGGTGGTTACCCCGCGAACCCGGCAACCAGCCCCGCAGCCGGCTACGCGGCACCGCCCGGTCGTTCGACCGGATACGCTCCTCCGGCCGCACCCCCTGCCGCGCCTCCCGCTGCTGCACCGCAGCCCCCGGCAAGCCCGGAGCCGCCCGCAGCGCCCGAAGAGCCCAAGGCCTAATCCCGCTTGACCCCAGAGGCCCCCACCGCACGGTGGGGGCCTCTCACACGTTCGGCTGTTGCAATCTCGGCCGTTCGCTGACGGCGCAGCCGAGTGATTTGCCTGCCGCAGGATGCCGGGCGTAGCGTCAGCGAGGACGTGTCCGCGGGGAGCCGACCGTCCGTTCGGTGGAAGGACCTCCTCGTGCTCTGGACCCTCCTGGTGCGATACCTGCGACCCGCGTGGCCGCTCATCATCGCGGTCATCGTGTTTCAGCTCGCTCAGTCGATCGCATCGCTGCTGCTTCCGACTCTGAACGCTGACATCATCGACAACGGTGTGGTGACCGGCGACATCGCCTACATCTGGTCGACCGGCGGTCTCATGCTCGTCATCTCGCTCGTGCAAGTCGTGTGCGCGATCATCGCCGTGTACTTCGGGTCGCGACTTGCCATGGGAATGGGCAAGAACCTGCGGGCCGATGTCTTCCACCGCGTCGTCGCGTTCTCGCAGCGCGAGGTCGGGAGCTTCGGCGCGCCGTCTCTCATCACGCGCAACACGAACGACGTGCAGCAGGTGCAGATGCTCGTGCAGGTTTCGGCGACGCTGATGGTCTCGGCCCCGATGCTCGCGATCGGCGGGGTGATCATGGCGATTCGCCAGGACCCCGGCCTGTCGTGGCTCATGGCAGTAGCGGTGCCTGTGCTGCTGATCCTGGTTTCACTCATCGTCGTGCGAATGGTTCCCGCGTTCACGGTCATGCAGCAGCGGATCGACCGCGTCAATCAGATCATGCGCGAGCAGCTGAGCGGCATCCGTGTCGTTCGCGCCTTCGTCCGCGAAGACCACGAACGTCAGCGCTTCGACGTCGCGAGCCGCGATGTGATGGCGACAGGACTTCGCGCGGGCAACCTCATGGCGCTGATGTTTCCCGTTGTCATGCTCGTGCTCAATGTCTCGAGCGTTGCGGTGATCTGGTTCGGCGCCTTCCAGGTGCAAAACGACGGCGTCGAGATCGGAACCCTCTTCGCCTTTCTCACCTACATCATGCAGATCCTCATGGGTGTCATGATGGCGACGTTCATGTTCGTCATGATCCCTCGTGCCGCGGTCTGCGCGAAGCGGATCGGCGAGGTCCTGGACACGGAACCCTCGGTTGAGCCTCCCGCCGTCGCCGTGGCAGCCCCCGCGCCGCGCGGCCGGGTCGAATTCTCGCACGTCGACTTCGCCTACCCGGGTGCGCAGGATCCGGTGCTTCACGACATCACCTTCACGGTCGAGCCGGGCACGACGACAGCGATCATCGGATCGACCGGGGCCGGCAAGTCGACGCTCATCGGGCTCGTGCCGCGCTTGTTCGATGTGACGGCGGGGGAGGTGCGTGTCGATGGTGTCGACGTGCGCTCGTACGATCCCGATGAACTGTGGGCGCGGATCGGGCTGGTCCCGCAACGGGCGTTCCTGTTCTCCGGAACCGTCGCCTCGAACCTGCGGTACGGCGATGCCGCCGCCGATGACGCAAGTCTGTGGCGTGCCCTGGAGCTGGCGCAGGCGCGCTCGTTCGTCGAGTCCTTCCCCCTGGGACTCGAGGCACCGATCGCGCAAGGGGGCACGAACGTCTCGGGTGGGCAGCGACAGCGCCTCGCGATAGCGCGAGCGCTCGTGAAGAACCCGCCGATCTTCATCTTCGACGACTCGTTCTCGGCCCTCGATCTGCGAACGGATGCCGCGCTTCGCCGAGCCCTCGACACCGAACTTCCTGACGCTACGCGCCTGATCGTCGCCCAGCGAGTGTCGACGATTCAGCACGCCGATCAGATCGTGGTGCTCGACCACGGTCGGATCGTCGGCATCGGTAGACACGATGAGCTCGTGGGGACGTGCGAGACCTACCGCGAGATCGTCGATTCCCAGCTCTCGGCGGAGGCAGCGGCATGAGCGCGCCTCGTCCCGCTGCAGGTGCAGCTCCCGCGCGCGGTCCGATGGGGGGCGGCCCCATGGGACGCGGGATGGGGATGCCCGTGCAGAAGGCGCAGAATTTCGGCGCGAGCGCGAAGCGCCTGCTCGCGCATCTGCGCCGAGAGAACGCGCTCCTGGTCGTCGTTATCGTGTTGGGCGTCTTTTCGGTGGCACTGTCGGTGATCGGGCCGAAGCTCCTGGGGGAGGGCACCAACCTCGTTTTCGCTGGTTTCGTGTCGCTGCAATTCTCGGATGTTCCCCCGGGGACCACGCAGCAGCAGATCATGGACCAGCTCATCGCGAACGGTCAGCAGGAGCAGGCTGACCTGCTCTCGACGATGACCTTCACCCCGGGTGCGGGTATCGACTTCGCAGCCCTTGGCCAACTCTTGCTGCTCGTGCTCGCCGTCTATGTAGGCGCGAGCCTGTTCGGTTGGCTGCAGGCCCGCATCCTGAACGGCGTCGTCCAGCGCGCGATGCACCGCCTGCGCATCGAGGTCGAGCAGAAGATCCACCGCCTGCCGCTGTCGTATTTCGACCGCGTCCAGCGGGGCGAGCTGCTGAGCCGCGTCACCAACGACGTCGACAACATCGGCCAGAGCCTCCAGCAGACACTGTCGCAGGTCGTGATTTCGCTCCTGACCGTGATCGGCGTGCTGGTCATGATGTTCGTGATCTCGCCGCTTCTAGCGGTCATCGCGCTGGTCACCATTCCGCTGACGATCGTCGTCACCGTCCTGGTCGCGCGCCGTTCACAGGCCCTCTTCGTGACGCAGTGGCGGGCCACTGGCGTCCTCAATGCCCGCATCGAAGAGACTTTCTCGGGGCACTCGGTCGTCAAGGTGTTCGGGCACCAGCGTGAGGCCGAGACCGACTTCGCCGCCGAGAACGAAGAGGTGTACCGGGCGAGCTTCGGCGCGCAGTTCCTCTCGGGAATCATCATGCCCGCCATGATGTTCATCGGTAACCTCGTCTACGTCGCGATCGCGGTCGTCGGCGGGCTGCAGGTCGCCGGGGGAATGCTCTCGATCGGAGACGTGCAGGCCTTCATCCAGTACTCGCGGCAGTTCACACAGCCCCTGAGCCAACTCGGATCCATGGCGAACCTGCTGCAGTCGGGGGTAGCCAGCGCCGAGCGGGTCTTCGAACTGCTCGACGAGCCCGAGCAGACCGACGATCCCGAGCCAGCCGAGACCGTGCCGAGCGACGCGAGCACTCTCGAGTTCCGCGACGTGTCCTTCCGCTATGTCGCCGACACGCCGCTCATCGATGACCTGACTCTGCGCGCGGCATCCGGGAGCACGGTCGCGATCGTCGGACCCACGGGTGCGGGAAAGACGACGCTTGTCAACCTCGTCATGCGCTTCTACGACGTGGATGAGGGCGGCATCCTGCTCGACACCGCGGCGGGGCTTCCAGACGGAGGCCTCGATACGCGACGGATGACGCGCGATGACCTGCGGGCGCGCACCGGCATGGTGCTGCAGGACACGTGGCTGTTCGCGGGCACGATCCGGGAGAACATCGCTTACGGCCGGCCGGAAGCGAGCGAGGAAGAGCTGGTGGCGGCGGCCTCGGCGGCATACGTGGACCGATTCGTCCATGCGCTCCCGGACGGATACGACACCGTGCTCGACGACGAGGCGACGAATCTGTCGGTGGGTGAGCGGCAGCTTGTCACGATCGCGCGAGCCTTCCTCGCTGATCCGCGCATCCTGATCCTCGATGAGGCGACGTCGTCGGTCGATACCCGCACCGAACTCCTGATCCAGCGCGCCATGTCCAGCCTGCGGCGCGACCGGACCTCGTTCGTGATCGCGCACCGTCTCTCGACGATTCGAGATGCCGACCTCATCCTGGTCATGGAAGCCGGCGCGATCGTCGAACAGGGGACGCACGAGGAGTTGCTGCGCGCGCGGGGGGCCTACTGGGCGCTCTACAACGCTCAGTTCGAAGCCCCCGCCGACGAGGGGGCAGAACCGGTCGGACGCGAGTGACTGCACGCCACCACCGCCGCACGTCCCCGCCCCGTGTCTGACGTTCGATTAGTATGTGACGGTCGGTGCCTCGCGCCGGCACCGACAACGACGAGGAAAGGGTCGCGTGGCCGAGGTTTCCGCCCATTCCCGCACCGTTGACCTGGCACGCGATCGCCTCGAGCTCGCCTGGGCCGCGGTGACAGACACGGGCCGTCGGCGTGAGGTCAATCAGGATGCCGTCCTCGCGGAGTTCCCCCTGTTCATCGTCGCCGACGGAATGGGTGGTCACATCGGTGGCGAGATCGCCAGCGCGAGCGCTGTCGAACGCCTCCACGCTGTGGCCGACACCGGCTCCGTCTCCACCAAGGCGATCGAGAAGGCCCTCGCGCGCGCGGTGAAAGACATCGCCGCTCGTCCGGAGGCAACCGACGAGGCGACCGGCACCACCGTGACCGGGCTGTTCCTTGACGTCTCGGGCGCCGAGGCATCCTGGGTTGCCCTGAACATCGGGGACTCTCGCGTTTATCTGCTTCGCGATGGCGCGATTGTGCAGGTCACGACTGACCACTCGGTCGTGCAGGAGCTCATCGCCTCCGGGCGACTGAGCCCGGAAGAGGCAGAGAACCACCCGTACGGAAACGTCATAACGCGGGCGCTCGGACCCAGTGAGAGCGTCACCCCCGACTACGTCCGCCTCGACGTGGTCGATGGCGACAGGTTCGTCATCTGCTCTGACGGGCTGACCAAGGAGCTCACTGACTTCGGCATCCAGCACTTCCTTGCCGAACATCCCGAGCCGGCGGCGGCAGTTGAGGCGATGCTGGATGCTGCGCTGGAGAACGGCGGGCGCGACAACATCTCGATCGTCGTTGTAAACGTCGCCCGCGTCCCGGGGGCCTGAGGTTCCGTTCCTCCCCAACGCGGCGATCGCTCCGCTCGGGCGCGACGGTGGGCCCGGTAGCGCGATCGCGCCGATCCGGGTGATGGGCTGGGGTGATGCGTTCACCGTCTGGAACCGCGCAGCGCCTGTCCCCCGTAACGAAGCTGCGCGCCCCCGCTCGTGCCGCGACCGGTCTTCCGATCCTTGCGACGGCGGTGCCGGTGCTCGGGGCAGTGGCGCTGTGGGCGGTGACCGGATCCGTGTTGAGCCTGTGGTTCGCTGCCCTCGCGCCGATGATGGCGGTGGCGGGGTTCGCGGACCGCGTGTGGGCGGCACGGCGTGCGCGGCGCCGGGATGATGCTGTAGCCGAGGCGGACTCTGCCTCGCTGAGCGCGGCGATCGAAAAGGAGGTCGTCCGTCGTCGCGACCGTGCATGGCGAGCCTGGCCCGACATCCGCCGGCTCCTGGAGAATCCGGAAGAGGTGTGGCGGGAGGTCGAGGGTCGCCAAGGCCACCTCGTGCTGGGAAGCGGCGACATACCGATCACGGTGGCCGCCGAGCACGTGTCCGACCTTCGGGCTGAGTTCGCGCCCGAGGTCGCCGCGCGAACTGCCGGCACGCCGAACCTGACGATGCCGGATGCCCCCGCGACTGTGCCGCTGCGCGGCAGCCTCGCCGTGGTCGGACCCGAGCCACTTGTTGCTGGGGCGGTGCGCGCGATGCTCGTCCAACTGTGTCTGGTCCATCCGCCAGGTGATCTTGAGATCACCGGGGACCTTCCGGGTGGTTTCTCGTGGGTCGAGGAACTCCCGCATCGGTTCACACCCGGGCAGCACCGGATCGCGCTGGATGTCTCAAGTGGGTGGGACGGCCCCGTCGGGGAGGTTGATGCCTCGATCCTCATCGGGCGGGGAGGTGGCGCCGGAGTTCGGGTTGTGCTCGGTCAGAGAGCTACCGGATCGGCGCACGCGACAGTGGACACCGGTGAAGACAGTCTCGAGATTCGCCCACAGATGCTCTCCGAGTTCCAGGCGAGCCTTCTGGCTCGCTCCCTGCGCGAGAAGATCTCGCGGACAGCGATGGACAGTGGCGAGCTCGCGCTGGACGGTCTGGTCGAGCCGCACCGAGCGTCCGAGCCCGGAGCGGGTGCTCGAAGCCTTGTGAGCGTCATCGGGACCTCGAATGCGAGCGCGTTCTGCCTCGACCTCGTCAGCGACGGGCCGCACGCGCTGGTCGTCGGTACGACAGGCAGCGGCAAGAGCGAACTACTGCGAACGTGGGTCGCCTCGCTGGCCGCGCACTACAGCCCAGAGGATGTGGTCTTCGTCCTCGCGGACTTCAAGGGAGGCACAGCGTTCTCATCGCTCCGGAGACTCCCGCACGTCACCGGTGTTCTGACCGATCTCGACGAGGCTGCGGCAACGCGAGGGATCGAGAGCCTGCGCGCTGAGGTGCGGCGGCGTGAGGGCGTGCTCGCGGCAGCCGGAGTCCGAGATATCGCCGAGGGGGCTGCGGATCTGCCGCGTCTGGTCGTGGTCGTCGACGAGTTCGCCGCGTTACTGAGTTCTCACAGCGAGCTTGCGAACCTGTTCATTGATCTCACCGCGCGGGGAAGAGCGCTGGGCATCCACGTGATCTTGGGCACGCAGCGCGCCACCGGGGTCTTTCGTGAGGCGCTTCTGGCCAATTGTCTGCTGCGCGTTGTTCTCCGGGCCGCCGATGTTGCCGATAGTCGCCTCATGCTCGGAGATGACAGCGGCTGTCGGGTGCCTGCCGGCGTGCGTAGCGCCGGGAGCGCCCTCGTCAGACGCGCGACAGACCACAGGCCGGTGCCGATTCGCGTCGCGCTGGTGGGAGACGAGTTCGTGTCGCGAATCGCTGCCCGCTCCGAGGCCGCACCGGTACAGGCGCCCTGGCTCGAGCCCCTCCCGGTCACGGTGGCACTTCCGGGCGGGAGGAACGACGACACGCTTCTCATCGGGCTCGCCGATGAGCCGCATCTGCAGCGACAGGAACCCGTCGGGATCGCGAGATCAGTTCGGGGCCTGTGCGTCGTCGGAGCCGCCGGATCGGGCGTGACGACTGCGCTGCAGACTGTCGCGGCCCAGATCGGCGAGGTCGAGGCCTGGGTCGATTCCGATGATCTCGAGCGAGCCTGGGACGTCCTGAACCGTGTCGCCGTTACCCGGCGCGGCGCTGTCGTGGTCGATGACGCCGACGCGGTCTTGGCGGCGCTCCCGTCGGAGTACGCCCATGTCGCAGCAGGCCTCCTCGAAACGATAGCCCGCTCGTCCGGGGAGGGACATCCGTTCCTGCTCGGGCTGGAACGTCTCGCGGGGCCGATTGCTCGCGTCGCCGATCTCCTGCCGCATCGCCTGCTGCTTCGCCATTCCCAGCGCAGCGACTACCTTTCTGCCGGCGGGGTGCCGGGCCACTGTGATCCCACAGCTTCGGCGGGTCGAGGACGACTCGACGGGACGCTCGTGCAGGTATTCCAGGCCGAAACTGCTTCTCGAGGGGTGAGGGTGCCGAACGAGTCAACCTGGCGACCGCCGGCCGGACTGACGTGTTGGGTTACGCGCGCCACCCCCGGCGCTGAGCGCATCCAGGAGCAGTGGCTGGCTCGTGACGTGGTGGTCACGGGACCCGATCACGCGCTCGCCGGAGGCAGCCCGCAGGCGCTGGAGCCTGGACGCTCGCTCGTCGTGCGCGCTGAACCCGAGCAGTGGCAGAGGTTCTGGACGACGCTGACCACCCTGCGCGCGCAGGGTCCTCTTCTGGTCGATCCATCGTGTGCGGCGGAGTACCGCATCCTCACCGGGCGACGAGAGCTTCCTCCCCTGTGTCTTCCCGGCGCGCTGCGCGGATGGCTCCTCGAACCCGGGCGGGAGGTCAGTCGGGTGCGGCTCGGATGATGCGGATGACGATCAGAACGCAGGGGAGATCATGCCGACGTCGCGCTCGCCGCCGCGTACCCGCAGGGGCAGCTCTTCCCGCGCGCGTGAGACGTCGGCGGCGCTCAGTGCGCCAGTTCGCTCGAGAAGACGCAGCGCGACGATGGACGAGGCCCGGGCGGAGCCATCGAGCATCTTGAGGGCTACCGTCGTCCCATCCGGCGCGACCATGATCATCACGCCCTCGGCACCCCCCTTCGCGAAGACTCCCGTCTGTTCGATCGCGATGGTGTCGGCCCGTCCTGGGCCGTCAATCGTCCAGGGATGCCGGCGCACTGCCCCGACCAGCGCTGCCGCGTTGCGATGCAGCGCGAACGGCGACCGCTCCGAAGAACCGCCGATCCGGTGCGCTGCCTTGGCAAGGCCCGACAGAGTGAGGGCGAACACCGGAGCGCCGCATCCGTCGATGACCGATGCCTGAACACGCTCGCCGGTCAGCCGCTCGACGAGTTCGCGAATCTGAACCTGCAGCGGATGCTCGGGGTCGAGGTAGGTGGCAAGGTCCCACCCCTGTGCGACGCACGCCGCGAGCATTGCCGCGTGCTTGCCCGAGCAGTTCATACGAAGCCGCTCGGGCTCTCCTCCGGCGCGGACCAGGGCATCTCGTGTCGCCGTGTCGGATGGCCACGCGGGCGGGCACTGAAGGCTGCGCTCGTCCAGCCCGGCAGCGTCGAGAATGTCACGGACCACTGCGACGTGCCGGTCGGTTCCGGCATGGCTGGCGGTCGCGAGCGCCAGCGTCTCGTCAGCAAGCTGCGCGCCCGCGGCAAGGCACGCCAGGGCCTGGATCGGCTTCAAAGATGACCGCGGAAGGATGGGTGCGTCGGTGTCGCCGAGCCGCTCGATGGCCTGACCCTCGGGGTTCAGGACGATCGCCGCGCCGGCATGGCGGGATTCCACGAATCCGCCTCGTTCCACCCGCGCGAGCTCGACGGCAGCAGCAACAGGGAGGGTCTCAGGCACTCGAACAGCCTATCCGGGCCACTGACCCCGAGCAGGTGTCAGACTTGCCCCATGCTGGGTGAACACGACTACATCGTCCGGGCGGAATGGACCGGCAACCGTGGCGTCGGCACGGCGGGCTATCGGGACTATGCCCGAGACGTGACCCTGCGGATCGAGGGAAAGCCGGATCTTCTCGCCTCGAGCGACAAGCCGTTTCGGGGGGATCCATCGCGGTGGAACCCCGAGGATCTCCTCGTCGCTTCCCTCAGCGAGTGCCACCTGCTGTCCTACCTGCACGCGGCAGTCCAAGCGGGCGTCGTGGTCGTCGCTTACCGAGACACCGCTACCGGCGTCATGGTGCAAGACGGTCACGGTGGGGGGAGCTTCCGCGAGGTGACGTTGCATCCGGTTGTGACGGTAGCGGACGAGTCGATGCGGGCAGCCGCCGAGGCTGCGCATCAGCAGGCCAACACGTGGTGCTTCATCGCGAACTCGGTCAACTTTCCCGTCCACCACCGTCCTACGACGCTCGTGGCGGGAATCGACGGTTGAGCCGGGGAGTCAGCGGCGCTCGTGCGGGAGTACCTGCTTGATGCGTTCGATCGGCGACTGGGGCTGAACCTCGTTGTACGCGCCCGCGAGTTCCTGCCCGGACAGCGCGTGGATCGCGGCCATGATCTCATCGGTTGCGCCGCGGCGGGCGCGACCGGATGACGAGTCGCCATGATGGGACAGATCCAGCGGCTGACCGAACTTGACAGTGATGCGGTGCTTCGGGGAGGGCATCGTGGCTCCCTTCGGCATGACCTTGTCGGTGCCGATGAGCCCCACGGGAACAACGGGTGCGCCGGTCTGGAGCGCCAGGAAGGCGACCCCCGTGCGCCCCTTGTAGAGGCGTCCGTCCATCGAGCGCGTGCCCTCCGGATACAGCGCGACGGCGCTTCCCTCCTCGAGAAGAGCGCGCTGCTGCTCCAGGGCGTCGAGGGCTGCTTGACCTGCACCGCGGCGAACGGGTATCGCGCCGATGGAGGTGAAGAACTGCCGCGAGGCCCATCCTGAGAAGCCCGAGCCTTCGAAGTAGCTCGACTTCGCCAGGAAGTGAACCCGCCGCGGCGCGCCGACAGGGATGGCGATCGAGTCGATGAACGAGAGATGGTTGCTCGCGAAGATGACTGGTCCGCTTCGGGGCACCAGATGCTTGCCCTCGACACGGGGTCGATAGATCAGGCGGGCAAGCGGCGTGATCACCGTACGTCCGAGCGCATACGTGATGCCCATGCGGCGACGGGTCGTGTTGCCGTCGGCGGGGGGCTCCGCGTTCGTGCGAGCGGTGGGTTCGACGGTCACCCGTCGAGGTTACCGTCGGTTTCATTCCCCGATCGGAATGGCGCCGGGCTCGCGATTCCCAGGAGAGACAGAGGAATTGTGCGAAAGGATGGGGGCTCCGCCCACAGCAGAGGACCATTGTGCGCTCACGTTCCCTTCTCGCCCTGACCGTCGCCGCGACCGCGGCCCTTCTTCTGGCAGGCTGTACTTCCGCCTCCGAGAGCGACCCAACGGCATCCACCGCCGGCAACGGCGGACTGTGCGCCGCAGCTGCCGAGTCCGGCCCGGTTTCCGAGTCCGTGACGGTGGAGGGAGACTTCGGAACAGTTCCTACCGCATCCTTCTCGACACCGATCGCCGTTGACGGGATGCAGCGGTCCGTCGCCATCACGGGCGATGGAGCGGCGCTGACAGACGGCGCATATGTTTCGTACGCCCTCACCGTTTTCGACGGTGACACGGGAGCGCAGGTGGATTCGGCCGGATATGACGACTCTGCCCCGCTGGCCCCGATCCCGGTGGAAGCCGGCACGGGCATCGACGAGTTCTTCGGATGCGCCACGCAGGGTTCGCGGATCGTTCTGGCAGTTCCGGGGCAGGGTGAAACAGCGGCGCAGATCTATGTGCTGGATGTGCTCGAGGTGACGCCAGCTGATCAGTGGTGCCAGGTCGTGGACGCTGACACGGCCATGCCGACCGTCACGTTCGACGAGAGCGGTGCTCCCGCCATCGCGATCCCGGCATCGGACCCGCCCAGTGGTGTTGTCGTCGACGTGCTCACCGAAGGTGACGGCGCTGTCGTCGAGCCCGGCGACAGCGTCACGGTGAACTACACCGGGGTGAAGTGGAGCGATGGGAGCGTCTTCGACTCCAGCTGGGAGAAGGGCTCTCCCGCGACGTTCCAGACGACACAGGTCGTGTCCGGCTTCCAGCGGGCGCTCGAGGGGCAGAAGGTCGGCTCGACGGTCCTCGTTTCGATGTCGCCCCTGTGTGGATATGGCGAAGCGTCGGTGACCAACACCAATGCACTGGCAGGCGAGACGCTCGTGTTCGTCGTGGAGATCATCTCCAGCGAGCCTGCGGCCGGCTGAGAGCTACCCTGGCGCGGCGCATCGCGAGGCCCTCGATAGGCTGAGCGCATGCGCCGCGTCATCATCCTTGGTTCCAGCGGCTCGATCGGCACGCAGGCCCTCGATGTGATTCGGGGGAACCGAGATCGCTTCGATGTCGTGGGTCTGGCGACCGGGAGCCAACGCGACGTGCTCGAGGCGCAGGCCCGCGAGTTCGGTGTCGAGAGTACGGCTGTCGGCATCCACGAGGCAGAGCAGCTGGTCCGTGACGTCGAGGCCGATGTCGTGTTGAACGGCATCACGGGTTCGGTTGGCCTCGGCCCGACCATCGCGGCTCTTGAGGAGGGGCGAACTCTCGCGCTCGCCAACAAGGAGTCGCTGATCGTCGGAGGAGAGCTGGTCACCGCGCTCGCGCGTCCCGGCCAGATCGTGCCGGTGGATTCCGAACACTCGGCTATCGCGCAGGCGCTGCGCTCGGGCGAACGGTCAGAGGTCCGCCGACTCGTGCTGACCGCATCGGGCGGGCCGTTCCGGGGCCGCTCCCGTGATGCGCTGCGGACGGTCACACCCGCCGAAGCGCTGGCACATCCGACCTGGAACATGGGGCGCGTGGTGACCACGAACTCGGCGACCCTGGTCAACAAGGGACTCGAGGTGATTGAGGCGCACCTGCTGTTCGACGTGCCGTACGCGCAAATCGAGGTCGTCGTGCACCCGCAGTCGGTCGTCCACTCGATGGTGGAGTTCAGTGATGGCTCCACGATCGCCCAGGCATCCCCGCCCGATATGCGTCTGCCGATCTCGCTCGGTCTTGACTGGCCGCATCGCATCGCTGGAGTGGGCCTCCCCATCGACTGGAGCACCGCGACCACCTGGAGCTTCGAGCCGCTTGAGGACACGGCCTTTCCGGCAGTCGAGCTGGCAAAGCGTGTGGGTCGCGCCGGCGGAACGTATCCGGCGGTCTTCAATGCTGCAAACGAGGTGGCTGTGGATGCCTTCCACGACGGGAGGATCGGATTCCTCGGCATCCTCGATACCGTCGAGCGGGTCGTCGAGGCCCACGAGCCCCCCGCCGCCCTGACCCGAGAGAGTCTTGCAGACGCTGAAGACTGGGCGCGGCGCACAGCGGCCGAGCTCCTGTAGCTCGCCTCCTCGTCGCGCGAACCCACAGGTCTCGGCGCGAACCCACAGGAGTCGCGCGCGAGAACGTGGGGGTTCGCGGCCGGGGGTGTGGGTTCGCGCCCAGAGGGGGAGGGGG
>TARA_R100000365_G_scaffold433_1_pt1 | contig 13872 bp, 18 predicted proteins | sample TARA_R100000365 | Tara Oceans TARA_R100000365 (sample SAMEA2620668) | marine metagenome | biome: marine biome (ENVO:00000447); feature: mesopelagic zone (ENVO:00000213); material: "saline water (ENVO:00002010), including plankton (ENVO:xxxxxxxx)" | depth 1000 m | reverse complement strand
ACCCGGATGTACTCGCGAAAGAGGTAGTGCCGCGCATCCTCCTCCGGGACGTAGCCGACCTTGCCTCTGGAGCGGACGCGTCCCACTAGGGAATAGGCCTGACAGGGCGGACCGCCGATCAGGATCGTGTCGTCGTACTTTGCTTTCAGCGTCGCGATGGCGCCATCTATGGCGGTCGCGGCAGCCCCGGTGCCAAGCTCAAGCGCGCGGGCTTCGTCGATGGCATGCTGCCACGCTTCGGCATCGACGGCTGACCAGTCAGGTTCGGATGCCAGCCCGGCATGGAAATCGATGAACTCTTTCGGCAAGCCGCCATGACGTGCACGGTACTCGCGCAGAAAGGCGCGCAGCGTCAGGGTCCGATGGGCTGACGCCTCCTTCTCGACCGATATGCCGATCCTGAACGGCGCATGGCCGTCCTCGACAAGGGAAGCGAACCCCTCGCCAAGTCCGCCCGGACCGGCAAACAGATCGACAATGCCGAAAGTGGAAGGCACATCAGGCTCCTGACGAATTTCATTCAGCGGTGTATACCAGGTTCAGGAAAGAAAACCAGGGCGCATGTGACCGATATCGTGGACCAGCAGACCCGTTCCCGGATGATGTCGGAGATACGGGGAAAGAACACGAAGCCCGAATTGTCTCTCAGGCGGGCATTGCATGCGCGCGGCTTTCGCTTCCGGCTTCATTCCAGCAAGGTTCACGGGCGGCCGGACCTCGTACTTCCGAAACACGGCGCCGTGGTCTTCGTACACGGCTGCTTCTGGCATCGCCATGAGGGATGCCGCTACACCACAACGCCATCTACGCGTCCGGAGTTCTGGCAGGCGAAGTTCGAAGCGAACGTTGCGAGAGACCTCGCAGTTAGACGGGCACTTCTGGAAGACGGATGGCGCGTGGCAACGGTGTGGGAATGTGCCCTGCGGAAGCCGGAACAGGTGGAAACCTCGTCAGAAGACCTGTCGATCTGGCTACGATCAGAAGACCTTCAGATCGAGATCGGCGACGACATCCCACGTCGATCCTGAGCGGAAGGGCCGTTTTCCTTTCGGGCCATGAACCCAGAACCCTAATGATCGAGCCACCTTGCTGACCGCGCTGCGCTATTAAAGAACCCGCGCCTGATCGCGCATCACAGCGTAGTCGCTCAGCATTTCCGCGATCACCCATCCCACAGGCAGCTGGGCCAGTTCCCCGGCCGCCCGTGCCTGGAACAGCCGGCTGGTCGCGCAGCGCCTTCAGCTTGTCGAGCGCGCGACGTGTATTGAGACGTCTTGCCGTCGCGTTCGAAGCCGGGCTGACCCCACGTCTTACGTCTCCGAGTTTTGCCCATCGTCGTCATCCTTCATTCCTCCGTGCAGATCGAGCTTCTCATCCGGATGCTCATCTGCCAAATCGCGCAGCTTCTTCAGCGCCGATTCCGGCGGCTCGAGACTTGATTTGAGACCGCGCTTCTTCATGTCGTCGACGTGCCTTTCCTCGACCTCCGGCGTCTGCTCGACGGCTTCGCGCTCGGGATCGCGATCAGGCGGCATCTTGGCTTCCGAGATCAGCCGCATCTCCTCGTCGGTGAGATCGCCGACGCGACGGACTAACCGGCCACCGGATTTCTGGAGTTCGGCGAATAGGCTCTTGCGCTCAGCATACTCTTCATCACTTTCGCCCGGGTTACGCTCGAGCGTGTATTCGTACCCGCAGTGCTCCTCCGGCATCTCGTCTCCCGGCTGCGGCGGCTCCGTGCCGAACTCTCGGAGCCCTTCCAGCACCATCTGCTGCGCGAGCACATTCCTCGTCGCCGCTGCCAGCCTTTCATACTCGCCGACCTTGGCTTCCAGGATTTCGCGCACCGTCCTTTCGTCGCCGCCGGTTTGATCGATGATGACCAGCTCGGGCACGCCGTCGCGCCGGATCAGCGCGCCCTGGGAGTCGCATTCCCAGCCGGAATGCGCGATGTCGAACATGCTGATGATCTCGAGCTTTTCGCCTGGGAATCGCTCGGCAAGTTCCGAGAGCGCGTATTCGAGTTTGAGTTCTTCTTCAGTCATTGATGTCATCGCCCATCCCGTTATGTCTAAATCCGGAGAAAGGCATAACGACCTCCTCAATTGACGTCTCCTGCCACCTCGACGCCGGATCGTAGAGCCGCTTGAGGTACGCATGCCCGCCATCGACCGCGAGTTTGCCGCACCGGCACCGCACGAAATCATGGCGATGCGTGCTCTCGATCTCGTCGCCGCATGCCAAGCACCGCGCGGAATTCCGAATAATCCGCTGCCAGGGGTCACCCGGGCTGTGATCGCGGCACACGATTCGATTCCCGCGCAAGCGCCCCGGCTTCCCGCATTCACGACATGAGATCGCGGCCTTCGCGGCGGCCTCGGCGACAAGCCGCTGGTCGCGCATGTCGTCGAGCAGCGCACGGATGATGAGATCGCCGCTCCAGTCGTCTTCGTAAGCGTCCACGATTTCAACCTGCTGCTCGAGATCCTCGATGATTTGCCGCCATCCCGGTGGCACCCGATGCGCGACGCTCATGGCCGCCTCGGTGGTAAAACCGTTACGGCGGTGGTAAATACGTTTTCCGGGGCCACGCAGGTGGAAAATCCATTATTCATCGTCGTCCTCCCCATAATCACCGACGCCACGCAGCTTCTCTTCGAGCTCAGCGATCTCTTCCGGCGTCCATTTCTTGCGTTCCGAGGGAACCGTCGCGACCTCGGGAATCTCGATGACAAAGCGCTCATCGAATCCAAAACCGTCGTGATCGCTGTACCCCCTCGGATTGCAGACGACGCGGGTGGTATCGACGCGATAGTCGTGTCGCTGATGTACGTGCCCATGCACCCAAAGCGCGGGCTGATAGGCCTCGATCATGCCGAGCAAATCGCTCGCGAAAGAGCCATCGCTCGGCGTCGGACGCATCGGGTCTGCGAGAGAAAATTGCGTCGGCGCGTGGTGCGTGACGACGACCGTGGGCCCATCGAAAGGCTTCGCCAGTCTTCGCCCGATCGTTGCCCGATGATCACGGTGCCATGCCAAGGTGTCACGCGGATGCAGCCGCCGAAGCCCCATGTCGATGGATCGATAGTCGGGCATCGCATGCTTCGCCCATACCATTGCCTGGGCGATATCGAAATCATCATTTCCCGCGACCGCGAAATCGGTCCACAACGTTGCCCCGACGATGCGCACGCCGCCGATCTCAAGGGTCTCACCTCGGGCGAGCACGGTGACGCCCATTGCCGCGCAATCCCGGATAGCTGCATCGAGCTCCGCGTGCGGATTCACGCCGCCGTAAAAATCATGATTGCCTGGGACCCAGACGATGGGCGGCAAAGGATTGCGCGGAATATTCCACTGGAGCCATTCAATACCGCCCTGGAAACCATCGGCAATATCACCCGCGATCACCAGCACGTCCGCTTCCGGAGGCGGGTATGGCAGTTCGAAAAACCCAGCGTCACCGTCGACATGGAGGTCTGACATGATCCACAATTTCATTCGAAGCCTCCTTCCTCGGCATGGTGATCGCAAACCGTGCGCACCCATCCGCCAGCCTTTCGCAGCCGGCCAGGCGCGCCGCAGTCTTCGCAGAGGCACTCCGAGAGCCATTCGGCAGCGCCGATGATTTCGTCGGAGAGTTGATCGCTGGGCGCCGGACCGCAGTAGAACCTCAGGCCCCCAAACTTCTCTTTGAGTTGCGACGAGATCCACGATCCATCGTAGTGCTCATTGAGCCACATCGACGTTGCCACCATGAGATCGACCCAACCCGAGGCGAACTCGGGCTCGTTATCGATGAAGACGAACTCGTTTCGGATCGGACGCCACCATTCCTTCGGCAGCGGGAACGGGCGATTGCGCCTCGTGTCCCAGCGCCTCGACCGGACGTTGATGACGCGCCGCACCAGTTCGACGATGTGCTGCCGCCTGGGTGCCCAGTGCAGCTTGCCCTTGTCTGTCGTGGGTTCATCGGGCACGCCGGAGATCCACAGCCGCTGCATTCCCTCTTCGGTCCAACGTCCAGGCGCCACGACGAGGTGTGTGCAGGCGGAATCATTGCGGAACGCGCGGCCCAAGATCGCCCGCGCCTCGCCCGTCAACTTGAGGACCGACAACGCTTCAGGATTGGACTTTTCATTGTAACGGTGCCGGCCCAGGCGATAGAACCTCGACATCGTCCGTGCGAACTTGAGCTGCGGATCGAGATAGACGAGCGAACTCGTATAGATCGGCCTGGCATCGGGAAGCCTGGGGTGACCGAACCCGGTGCCAACAAGGTGCGGCACGGGCTCATGGCAAATATCCCAGCCGACAAGCTCTGGCGCGGACTCAAGCTGCTCCTCAGTCGGCTCTTGACCCGCATGGATCGGGGCGAGGATTTGTCTTCTTTCATCAGTATCAGGCAGCATCATTTCACCTCCGATTCCACGCTTCCCACGCGATCGACATGACCCTGGCTTCGTAGTCGGTGCCCTTGGCGGCCTCGAGCAACTCACCAACCGCGGCGACACCCCGGTCGAGGACGGCTTGCGCTGCGGCCCGCAATTCGGGCGACCTCGCCTCTCGCCGCAGGCGGTGGCAAAGCAGGTAGACATCGTGCATTTGCTCTTGCTCGGTCATGCTCACGCCCTCCCGATGAAGGCGTCACGGGCGCCCAGCGTCGCCTCGATCGCGGCGCGCAGCTTCCGCAGCGACCCGCCCGGCCAGGCCTTCCGGATCACGTCGAGTTCGTCCGGCGCGAGCGGCGGGTACCAGCGCTCATCGACGCCCCGATCGCGGGCGATGTCGCGGATGATCTGGGGTGCCAGGTCGCCGATATGCTGCCATCCCGGATCCGGCATCTTGATGATGCGCATCCGATCTCGGATCGGATCGGGGATGCCGTCGAGACTGTTGGCGGTGGCGAAGTGGGAGATCCAGCTCAGATCGACCTCGACCTCGATCGACAGGTCGCGGACCGCCCGCGCCTGAGAAGGCTCAAGCAGCGGAAGCAATGCTTCGATCGCGTTGCCATTCCGGCGATCCGGCGAGGCCTTCTCGATCTCGTCCCAGATGACGAGCCCGTTGGCATAGCCGCTGCGCTGGATCAGCTGCAGGGGGACGCTTGGCCTGGCGCTGTGCCATTGCGCCGACGTGCCCATCGCCGAGGAATCGCTGGCGCCGGCCATGCCATAGACCTCGACCGGAAGGCTGAGTTGCATCGCGATCGCCCTGGCCAGGGCAGTCTTCCCAGACCCCGGCTCGCCGACCAGGCATGTAGGTCGAAATCGGACGTGCTCGCGTGCAGCGAGATCGCCGAGAATGGTCTCGATGACGTCGCGGGCATGCGGCCAACGAGCGGCAAGCGTGCGGAAGTGGAGATCGACGGGTCCGCGGTCGATCAGCGGCAGGCGCTCGCCGGCAACCTTTTCGAATTCCTTCCGGACTTCCTTCCGGAACCCGGAGACAGGCGCGGTGAACTTGGGCACGACGACAACGCCCGCGTCCCGGTCGCGCCGATCGACTTCGGATCGGTCCTCGTTGACCTCGGCCATAGCGTCGGCCATGTCCGAGTCGGCGATCAGCTTCGCGAAAAGACCCTTTTCTATCGCCTCGGCAGCATCAGGATTACTCGCGAGCCACAGGTCAGCCTGCCGATGCGCATCGATATCGCGGCCCAGGTTCAGCAGCTGCTGAATACCGTAGCGTTGGGCGGCATCGATGTCGCTTTCGCGATGTCCGAAACGAGTATGCAGCAGTCCGAGCGTTGTCGCACGGCGAAGTGCCTCGCCAAATCTCTTATCAAACCGCCCAGTCTGGCGCTCATGATACAGGCGCTTGGCAGCTTCTTCGGCAGCGTCGAGATCGTCGGAGCACGCGATGTAAAGGTCGCATCTCGCGACGTCGCTGTACCGCCCCCGTTGATCGAAAATCTCACGCGCAAGCATGAGCAGCGGTGCGCTGCCGTCGACGATGCACTGATCGATGATGGCGGCTTCGCTGTCTGCGAGCTCCAGCTTCCGGCGAATAGATGTGAAAAAATGGTGACGGTCGGTGACCATCGAATCCTTGCACCACACGGCGTGGATCAGGATTTCTTCGAGCGCGGGGAGGTCCCCGGCCTGGATTTCATCGCGACGCTTCTGGAGGTCGCGGAAAGATTGAATGTCGTTTTCTTCGAGCTCGGCGAGGCGCCGACCCGTGGGGTTATTGTCCTTCACTGTAAGAGGTTTCAGAGCTCGATGGGCGTCCGCGACATTGCGGTGTCGCCCCCGAGTGCGCCGCCGTCGACCGGAGTCACGACGTCCCATGGCCGGCGCATAAAGCACAAAGAAATGCCGCCGTCCAGATGGCGGCGGCAAAAGGTTAACGGGTGGTCAAGGGGGTGGGATGGATCCGATCGTTATAGACAAATTGCAGAATGGCTATAACACCGGCGGCAGATCGCGAATAAAGACCTCAACCCCGTCAACGAATGAGACTTCTTCTCTGCTCCCGTCGGGCATCTCGCGGATGAGATGATTAGATCCGTAAGGAATCAAAAAATCAGCATAGAAAGATGGCTTACCGTCGGCGTGGGCTACCGCAGTGTTGATACCGCGCCGGTGGCCAATTTCAATAAACTCTTGAGCCATGGACACATTTGCGTCGGCGATAGCCTTGATCTCTGCCAACGCAGCCTTCATCTCGATAATGAGGTTTTGCAACTCGAGATTTTGCTGCCCAAGATTGTCCGGAAGCGCGAAAATCATGCTGTTCAAGCGCTTAGCTTCGGCATTGAGCTTATATATGCGGTCGAAGGCACTCATAGTTTCATCTCCATTTCAAGGCTGCCGTCTGGCGTCTCGCGGACGATGCCGCGGCAGAGAGCGGGGTTCGATGAGGGTCTTCATGCGGCCTCGGATTGCAGCTCCCGCGCCCGCTTCGCAACATGCTTCTCACGACGGTTGAGGGCATTTTCGCGGGCGAAACTCTCGTCGATCTCACGCTGCAGTTCGCGTTCTTGAGTCAAGATCAGCTCAATGCGATCAGCAAGATCAGACTGCTGCGTGAGTAGATCCTCGACTTCGTCGTCTCGGGCCGGCGCCGAGTTGGCGATATCGAGCAGCCGCTTGCCAACCAGCCCCAGCTGACCCGTCAAGTCGCGGCGAAGGGTAGAAAGGTGGTCGCGACGCTCGAAAAGGTCATCCTGCTCGAAGCGGAGGGCCCGGTGCTGCCGATCGATTTCGACCTGCTCGGCCTGCAACTGGGCGAACGTCATGTTCTTGATGGCGGTTTTCATGGCTGTTTTCATGGCTTCATCTCCGGTTCGTTTTCCTGCTCGGCCTCGGCATCAAGCCGTAGCCATGTGATCTTCGTATCGCCCTCGGTCGACCCGATGATCCGCGGATCGTCGGATCGCATCGCGATAAAATGGGGTACCTCGGCAGCAACGGCGGATCCTTGCGCTACAAGTGTCATGCGCCCGACATCCGAAATCTGGTTCGCCGCTTCGACGAGAGCATTCGCCCTGCGCTCACAGAATTCAGCGAAGCGGGTTTCGAGCTCGGACGGCATCTCCCGCTCCCCGCGTGCATAGCGCGTGAACGTCGGTGCCGGGATGTCGAGATCGGCTGCAAGCGAACGCTGCCAGCGGTCGCCATAGAGAAGGCGTCCGACGGTCTCGAGGCGGCGGTGGATGGGCATCACCAATTCATTTCTCCTTGCCTAGCCCTTGCCGGAACCGCTCAAAGGGCGGCTCGGGAAAGGGCCGGGGCCGAAGCCCCAGCCGATACGCCTACTCGTCTTCCTCGTCTTTCTCGGCCTCTTCCGCGGCCTTATCAGCATCCCACTTGGCCATGCGGCGCTCGAGAACCTCTGCCGCGATCTCCTTCACATGTGGCTCTTCAAGCAGCTCAAGATACGCACGCATCTTTACGCACGACGGGGTGTCGTCTTCTTCGATATCGCTCAGCCCCTCGCTCGTGATGTAGGTCTCGATTGCGAGATCAGCATCCTGCCAGTCCGCCATGAGACCGCTTTCCGAGTTGTACCTCGCATTGTCAGTCATGCCATCCCAGACGTGATCGATCAGGTCGTAAAGCAGACGCTCGTCGGAGACTTCGATGTCGAGGACGCCGTTGCGTTCGGTCCACTCGTCAGCCTTTCCGCTCTCGACCAGCTCCGCAAGGCGGTCAGTGATCTCCTCAGCTTCGAAGTCTGCGGGGGCGGCGTGGTCGGTACCGGCGTCATTGACGGCCTTGGCGATGGCTTCTTCGGCGGTGTCGCCAATAGCCCAGATCAGCTGCTGGGAGCCGGCCTTGATGGCTGCGGTGGAGGTGAGGGCTGCGTACTTCATGTCGTCTCTCCTGTCTTTCGGTCGCGTCCATCGCAACCATTGGATGCAATATGTATCCGCTATCTGAATGTGTCAAGAGATCGGATACAAAATATTTCCGATGATGGCGAGCAGCCGCTCTGCGGTGGCTTTCAAAGTTGGAAGGGAGGCCGGGAAGATCGGCTATGTCTGGTCGTCGTCATGTGTCTCGGACTTGCTGTACTCGACGCCGAAGCCCTTGAATCGGACGCGCTTTTCCGACCGCCGCCGGCGAGTGCCGGCACGGAAAGGCGCAAGGGTGGCGATAAGTGAAGCAAGCCCGATGACCACCTGGAGCCAGGCAGGATCGAGCATGAGGTCTCCGGAAGCCGGACAACAAAAAACCCGCCGAGGTGGCGGGCCGGGGGATCGGATGCAGTCTTCTCCGATCCTCATTTGCATGACGCACGATTCGGACTGCTCTTGCAACCGCGCATGTGTGTCACGCTACATTTATGACCTTATAACCGGCACCCGATTCGGGCAAGCCGCATGGCATTGGCGTAGGCACAAGGTTCAAAGACGACGCTCGACGATCCGGGGAACTCCATGCTCGTCAACAACGACGAGCCTTCCATCTGCATCCAACCCGCACGCCCCTGGCTGCGCACCGATGCGGCGCATCTCCTCGATCTCGACCGGACTGGGGTGGCGCATGGCTTCCACGAATTCGTCCAAGTGGGCCAAATCGGAGGTGGGTTTGGGATCGGGCATGTGGAGAGGATAGCGCGCAGGAAGGCACTGTGGAAGGTAGGTTTCCCGATTGCGCGTATCCGCATACCATTCCCCTTTAGCAAAAGGGGGGTTCAATGTTCGGAAAGCCCAGCATCAACAAAGAGTATAGCAAGCTGATCACGCAGCTCGAGACCGGTGAGCGCAATCAACCCACGCATGTGCGGCCGAGGGCGGTGACCGACAACGGCCTGGAGAGCTTCGCCACGCCAGGCGTCCAAGCGGTATTTGAAGGTTTCGAGTTCTTCGGGGTGCTGCTCAATCGGCAGGTATCAGACCCTTGGACCATCGAGGAGACCGGCGAAACCCGCGTCCGCGACGTGCGGAGCGATAGTCCCGAGCTTGGACGCACGTACACTGTCTATTTCAATGGCGTCCGCCTGGGCCGTATCCAAGTCACAGAAGGCTTTCAGCCGGAAGGGATCAACAAGCCCCTCGAATGGCACAGAGAAAACCGTGCCGCACGGATCATCCTCGACCTCGCCTGGATGAGGTTCGTTCCGTACGACGATGCGTTCTCGTTGCTGTACGCGCTCGAACTTTTGCTTGCTCGACGGGGAAAGGATATGCGCGACCGAGCCCGGCATGCAGCTACAGCCGCTTTGACCGGCTATGTTTGGGAGGCGTTGCGCGTCGACGACATCGTTCCGGATCTGCTGCACTGGACGGAGGGCCCCTATGACTTGCTGGTCGAGACGTCCGCGCACTGGAAGGAGAGCGGCATCGATCCTTTCACCCAGTGGGATGGAGACCGGTCCCATGGGTGAGGCAAAGTCGCGAGCCGCACAGCGCGCCAAGGCGCGCGCAGAGCGGACCATACCGGAGAACCTGGATCGCCTGGACGCCGGAGAAAGAAGCATCCGTCAACTGAGTATTGACGGGATTCACGGCGCCGAGGACATGATGGATCACGTTGAGCTCCTCGAAGCCGTCATGGACCATATCGACTTCCACGTCGTCCTCCCACCGGCCGACGCCGACCAGGAGACCATCCAGCTTCTAGGTGCCAGAGGGTTCAACGACCTGGCATCGGCCTACGGCCAAATGCTCCGCGGCTATTATCAGATCTCGGCCATGGTCATGCGCGACGTCATGGAGATCGTTTTCCTTCTGGGCATGTTTGAGCGGGATCGCTCCTGCATCCGAGAATGGCGTGAACTCGATGAGGCCGAGAGGAAGAAGAAGTTCCGGCCGGTCAAAGTGAGGGAGTTCCTCGACACCTTCGATGGATTTCAGGAGCAGAACCGGCGAAGGGCATACGACATGTTCTGCGACTACGCCGCCCATCCCACACCTGCCGGCTTCGAACTGATGGGGCCGACCGGCGGTGGCAAACGCACCATTGGCCCATTCTTCGACGAGCCGCTGCTCCGCGCCATGCTCGTCGAACTGGCACAGCTCGCAGCCCAGCTCGGCAACTACATGGGCACCATGCTGGACCGAGATCACTCCATCCCCGCCATGGAGACCTCTCTGCGACGGCTCGAGGTCACCGGACGGTGGGCTGAACGGTACCTCGGACGCAAGTTCGAGCACCGAGAGTTCGCTGAAATGCGAGCGACCTTGGAGAAGATGAAGCTCGGTTGATTTACCCCATTTCCACCTCAACTCCGGGACATAACCCGGGACCTAAATGAAACGGGCGCTCCCGATCACTCGGAACCGCCCGGAATTCTTGGTGGGCCCGGAGGGACTCGAACCCCCAACCAGACCGTTATGAGCGGTCGGCTCTAACCAGTTGAGCTACAGGCCCACGCTTCGTTCTCCTAGCGGGTCAGGGCGTTGAGGTCCATGGGGTTTTGCGTCTGTTTACCGTTTTTTCCAGCGGTCGGCCCGGCTGCCGCAAATCCGTCTCAATGCATTAGGAAAACTTGATTGTTCTGCGAGGGGCACAACCAATTTCCAGCAATTGAGAATTCCAGGAGACAATTCATGCGCATTCCCCTGACGCTCGCACCCATCGCGATGGCCGCCCTGATAGCCAGCCCGGCACTTGCCGACACCATGACCCTGAGTGGAACGGGCACTGTGCGTGCCGCGCCGGACATGGCCACCATCAATACCGGTGTAACCACGCAGGCCGAGACGGCGCGCGAAGCGCTCGACGCCAATTCGGCCGCCATGGCCGATTTGGTCGCCGCACTGCGCGAGGCCGGACTCGAAGGCCGCGACATCCAGACATCGGATTTCAGTGTCAGCCCACAATATGTCTATTCGGACCGTCGGGACGACAATGGCTACAGCCTCCCGCCGGAAATTCAGGGCTATCAGGTGTCCAACACCGTCACCATTGTGGTCCGCGACCTCGAAGCGCTCGGCTCCGTGCTCGATCAGGCAGTGACCGTCGGCGCCAACACCATCAACGGCATCGTTTTCGCCGTTGACGATGTCACCAAGCTCGAAGAAGAAGCCCGCAAGCTTGCCTTCGCCGATGCCTTGGCCAAGGCCGAGACCTATGCCGGCGCTGCCGGGTTGCGTCTGGGTTCGATCGAGTCGATTCAGGAAGTCGACATGCAGCAACCGCCCATGCCCATGTACCGCGCCCAGGCCATGGAAATGGCGGCCGACGCTTCGGTCCCCGTGGAAGCGGGCGAAATGTCCTATTCGATCACCGCAACCATCGCGTGGGAAATCGAGGACGATCGCGACTAGTCGAACGTCACCTCAGGAGGGCCGGGTCTCACAGGATCTGGCCTTTTTTATATGCCGACCGCCTGCAGGATCATTCGGGCGCCCACGACAATGAGAAAGATCGCGAACACGATCTTGAGTAGCCTGGCGTCGAGTTTGTGAGCCAGCGCCACGCCAATGGGCGCGGTCAGCGTCGCAAGGCCGCCGATGAGCACAAATGAGGGGATGTTGATGAAGCCGATGCTCAACGGCGGCGCTCCCACGGCACTCCACCCCGAGATAACGAACCCGACAACCGCAGGAACGGCGAGCAGAACACCCAGCGCCGAGCTGGTTCCCACGGCAGTATGAATTGACACTCCGAAAGCGGCCAGCGTCGGTACGGTCAGCGATCCGCCGCCAATGCCCATGAGTGCCGAGACATAGCCGATCACCGCCGCTGAAATGCGGTTGACCATCGGCACCCCGGCCAGCGCCTCCATCATCCGGCGTTGAACCGGAAGCGCCATGTTGAGGGCAATGAACAGCGCCATCACACCGAAGATGATCTTGAGCGCGGCGGCACTGTACAGCCCCGCCATCAGCCCGCCCAGCAGCGACGCACCAACAATCCAGGGCGCCCAGAGTTTGACGACCTTGTGGTCCACAGCGCCCCGCTTGTCATGGGCGCGCGCACTGCGCAAACCGGTGGGAATAATGACTGCAAGCGAGGTGCCGACGGCCACATGCATGATGATTTCGGGATTGTAGCCCAGCAGTTGATAGGCAAAGACCATGGCGGGAACCATGATGATCCCGCCTCCGATGCCGAGCAGGCCGGCCATGACGCCGGACAGGGCCCCGGTCAGCGCCAGACCGATGGCAAAGGGAAGAAATTGGGTGATGAGTTCGGACACGGAAATCTGTTCCTGAGCGCGGGGAAGTCGTGCGCCCTGCGTAAGAATAACGAAAGCCCGACTCTTTTACAGGCGGGTGATCCCGGGAATATCGAGCACTTATTGCTCTCTGTCGAGGCCCCCCGGGTTACTCCTCACCCAGAACGTGGAGAACGACCTGGCGCCGATGTGGCGCGTCACGATGCTCAAAAAGATACAAACCCTGCCACGTCCCCAACGCCGGACGGCCATCATTGACCGGAATGCAAACCGAGGTCTGAGTCAGCGCCGCCTTGATATGAGCGGGCATATCGTCGGGCCCTTCGGTGGTATGGGTGATCCAGTCCATGTTGCGCGGCACCAAGCGGGAAAAGAAAGTCTTTAGGTCAGCCTGAACGTCGGGATCGGCATTTTCCTGGACGAGAAGAGAACAGGATGTGTGCCGACAATAGATTGTCAGAAGGCCATCGCGAATACGGCTCGAGGCCATAAAGCGCCCCAGCTCGGGCGTGAACTCGTAAAGCCCCTGTCCGCGCGTGGTGATTTCCAGTGTCTCGCTCCATTGCTGCATGCCAGCACCTGTTTTTCTCATGTGCTGCCACCCTATCCGAAACCTGGCGCGGAACCCAAACGGGTTGATCGCGTTTTTGTGACATCTCGAGCGCGCGCTATCGATGCGGCATCGCACCGCCCTTTCACGGTGTCGCACGCGGCGCGCGCTCGACACCTGACACCGACTGGCGGACGTCCGCTCGCCGATGTGTAACAGAATGGAGACTGAAAATGGCTGATATTGATCGCGACTACACGGATCGCAATCGCACCGAGCGCGAGCGCGTCTATGCAGTCAATTCCGGCGGGAGCGCCGGCTGGTGGATCGGCGGCGTGCTTGTTCTCGCGGTGCTGATTATTGGCTTTATTGCCCTGAGCGGCGGCGAACCGGCCCCTGTGGATACGGTACCCACGGCCGTTGAAACAACGCCTCCGACGACCGAGCCCGCCCCAATGACCGAAACTGCCCCGGTGACCGAACCGGCTCCGACCGTCGAAGCGGCGCCTGAGGCGGCGGCCCCGGTGGAAACGGCTCCCGCTGAAGCTGAAACGGCTCCTGCAGAGGCGGCTCCCGTCGAGGCGGCCCCCGCGCAATAACTTTTTTGGATGCGGGGCGTGTCATTCCGTCTACGCCCCGCTTTCGTTCAGCTTGGCGTCATTTTGACAATGTTATCCATCCCTTTCATGTGACCGCTTTGCGCGGCCACATCATTTGCCGGGGGGCAGAGGAGAAAATCCCATGAA
>TARA_R100000365_G_C2748512_1_pt1 | contig 14012 bp, 13 predicted proteins | sample TARA_R100000365 | Tara Oceans TARA_R100000365 (sample SAMEA2620668) | marine metagenome | biome: marine biome (ENVO:00000447); feature: mesopelagic zone (ENVO:00000213); material: "saline water (ENVO:00002010), including plankton (ENVO:xxxxxxxx)" | depth 1000 m | reverse complement strand
TGCAGGAATCCCGCTTCCGCTGCGTGATCGGTGTCGCGTGATCCAGATTCCTGATCCTGATTTCCACCATGTCGGTGATCTGGTGAAGCACATCGTCGATGACATCGCTGAAGAGCAGGGTCTCGATAGGCGTTGGTATCCACCGCTTGCCGAAGACGAAATGGACGTCGTTCGCAAAGCCTGGGGTGGCGGTTCGATGCGCAAGTTGCGCAGGGCGGTCGAGGTCCTGCTGCAGGGTCGTGATCAGATGCAGATGGGGAGGGTGTGAGCAATGACATACGACGAACGCATGACTCCCCTCCGCGATCTGGCGCGACGGTTGATGCGCGAAGGTGAAACCCAGCGCCTGCGCGATGCAGCGATGCGCGTCTGGCTAGAGAAGAAGGGTGACAGCGCCGAGGCGCAGGCTGAACTGTTGCTGGCATCAGTCGGGACGGCTCACGAATCCGAGGTAAAGGCAGTGCACTGGTCAGTGGCGATGGGAGAGAGCGATGAATGATCCACGGGGAGAATTCCTTGCCATCGCCCAAGCAGCCCTGGCGGGTGACGAAGGGTTGGTAACGCTACAGGTCACCGGCGACGATGGGACGCTAAGGTATGCAGTCGAGCACGGTGAACTGCCGGCGAAGCTAGCGAAAACGGAATACCACCCGAGCCCCTCATTCCATCGCGAGGATGTAATCGATTTGATCGCGGAAACCTTGTGGTCCAGGTGGACGCGGTTTGATGCCAATGACGGTGAGCCATTCACACTGACGCGGGACGAACTCTACGACTTGCGAGATCATTACGATGCCTGCTGCAGTCCTCTCGATTGTGGGGTCGGCTGGTATGATCTGCTGAATGCCGTGTTCAGGATGGCTGCTCAAACAGGTGTCAGCGATTGGTGGACAACAGACATCAAAGAAAAATACGGCGGCCTGCGGATTGCGTATTCTGCTGGGCCCGGGTTGACGCCGGAATCCCTCGAGCATCTCGATCGCATCATCGATGCCGCCGAGCACTTATCGGAGCACATTTGTGAGGAATGCGGCGCGCCTGGAAAGATGCGTGAGGGCGGCTGGATCAGGACGTTATGTGATGAGCATGCGGGCGAAGGAAGATGAAGCGGACGGGACTAGGTGGGCAGGAGTCCGGTGACCTTCTCGACCATTGTTGCGCCGGCAACGTCGAGATCTCCGCCAATATCGAGCTGGTAGTGGTAGAACTTGGCGCCGGTCGAGACGGCGCCAACGTATTCCAGGCCCCCGGCTTTTCCTGGCGCAGCAGGTGATATCCACACCCCCACATTGCACTTTGCCGCCAAAACTTGGCTCAGAACCTGGTAGCGGTCATTTTCTTCAATCTTGGGTTTGTATTTGACCTCCCCTAGACCGATGACCACTTTCTTGTGCCTGAAGATCAGGTCGGGTTTCGTCGGAAAGCGACGGTTGTCCAGGAACAGACGGCCGTGATGCTCCAATTTGTTGCCGTCGAGGACGGCGATCTTTCGCTCTGCCAAGGCTTCACGGAAGGTGTTTCTGACGTAGCTTTCGAAGATGTCATCCAGTGAGAATAGAAAGCTTGGCATTTGATAGCCTTGGGCGTCATAGGCAAACCCAATCCGGCTGAAGCCGAGCAGCATCGAATAGACCGTAAGAGCGCCGTGGTAGCTGTCGCGGAGCCACGCCGGCACCATCGCTGATGCTGACTGGTCGCCATATTGCATCGGCTCCGGCCGCACAAATGCCAGGGCACTAAGCGCTTCGCCGATCAGATTTCTATCGTCATCCCATTCCGGGCCGCGGGGCATCACGTGCAGAAATGCCGAACAAGCTGACTTCAAAAGGGCGTTGGGATAGATGTCCGCCGAGAAGGTAAATGAATCCGAGGCGACATTGAGTTGGTCACCACGCGACAGGTAGCTGGATACGGTCCTACCGAACTGAACCTTGGGCCGATAGTGCCCATGATGTTGCTCGAGGAAATACCCCCGCGCCACCCCGGTGGTCAGGATCGAGCGTAGATAATGACAGAAACCCCGAGCCAGCATTTCGTGTGGGGGCTTAGTGTTCGCAGCTTGATAGGATCGCAAAATGGGATAGATGCGATCATACTCAGTGTCGGCCACCTCGAGCATTCGCCACAGGTTTGCGATGGGAAATTTCGGGACGAGATTGAGCACGATCTGAGGGGTCAACGGCAAATAGCCAATCAGCCCTTTGACCCGAAGTTCAATCCCTTCGTGCAAATCGCGTAGCTCAACCTTTTTCAGGTCGCGTGTCTCAGGGAGAATGAGTGAACGGCCGTCCCTGTCGAAGAGATCATCCCGCTGAAAGGTGCGAGGATCACGCTCTCTCTGTTCGAGAATACGGACCGTGGCTCCGGCCATAATTTAGGCCCCAGGTCCGGGCGCTTCAGGCGCCTCCTCAAGGTCATCGCTCGTTTGCAGGATAGCTTCGACTTCGTCTGATACAGCCTCGAATTTTTCGCGATTGTGGACCGATGCGCGGTGCAACCCTAGCCGAACACGACGAAGCCAAACCGCGGCGAGATCGTCGACCGATTTGACTCGCAGGAAATTCGTGTGCCCGAACCTGTTCGGAAAGGCCTCGTTCAAAATCCGAAACACCTGCATGGTTCGGCTGATTACGTCATCCTCGACGCCTTCCTTCTCGAGGTGGCTCTGTAGCACAGCGGCGTCGGGATCGAGCTGGACCACCCAGAAGCGGCGCAACAGGGCATCGTCCATATCGGTGACGGATCGGTCGAATGGATTGGCAGTGGCGATGACGACCAGGTTGTCGGGGAGGATCGCCTTGTTGCCCGAGAAAGGCAAAGTGAACTCTACATTGCGGTAGTCTATTTCGAGATACGTAAGGGCCTCGCCGAAAATCCTGGCCACATCACCACGGTTGAGCTCGTCAATGACTGCAACGTATTTCTTGTCCTTGTTCTCAGCTTTGGCAGCTTCTTGCGCAAAACTGAGAAACAGGCGTGCGTCCAGATCGTATTTGACGCCGGAGCCGCCTGCTACCGGGACGGGACGAAACCCTTCCATGAAATCATCGTAACCGATGGCAGGATGAAACTGCAGGAAGAGCACACGGTCGGTGTCGCCTTGTGTCATGGCATTGGCGATCTGGCGCGCATACCTCGTCTTACCGGTGCCTGGAGGACCTGCCAGGAGGAATGCCAGACTTTCCTTTGCCTGCATTCCCTGAATGATCGCCGCGTAGATTGGATCATCTTCAGACAGGAGTGGCTCGGACAGACCGCCTGCGACACCCCCCTCTACCGCTTCCGCTTCCTGGTCCTCCTCTTCACCGCCGCTGGCAAGAAAGGCCACAAGCTTAGGTGCCAGCTCCTCGAGGTACTCCTCGTTGCTTAGAGGGGCATCTATCGTCTCTGGCCAATCGAGCGGCGGTTCAGTCAGGCTGAACCGACCGAGATATGGATCCTTGAATTCATCGAGTTCGAGCTGCTCGAGCAAGTGGTTGCGCAGATCTTCCCATCCCTCGATGTCGTCAGGGAATCCTTCAAAGGCATAGAGCCAGACCAAGAAATCTTCGAAGCGAAAATCTTCAGATACCTCCTGCTCGAACCGGGGCTGGAAGTCTTGGGTCAGACGGTTGATCGCCTTCTCCCCCTCTATGAGACCTTCCAGCCGCATCTCCCGATATCCCCGCGAGGAGAACAGGTTGCCCCACATCTTGGTGTCCTGTCGCACCATGTAGTCGCCTTCGAAGGGCGGCTTGGTCCATGCGGGAATCCCCTTCAGGCGCGGCCTGAGGAGGTTGTTTCCGGTGCCGGGGAATGGTTTGATACCGAGCCGCGACCCATTGAAATATCGATCCAGGAAATGGTCGGTTCCCAAGCGTTGGGAGATGTCTACCAGTCCGTCCGTGCCAACATCATTGGCGGCGAACACAAAGGCAGGCAGGAGCCAGTTTGCCTTGTAGTTCTGCAGGTGTTCGATTGCGCGCTTGATAGTGTCGATAGTGAAATATTGCACGCGTCACTCCGTGCTGGTTTTGGCCCTGCCAGGCTTCCGGAAATTACTTTTATTACCGGCCCATGTGTCCCACAGCGGCGACGGTCGTGAAAGCCGTTCTTTTACTGCTTCCCACGTCGTCGGTTTGTGTCCGTCCGACTGCAGCGTCGTTTCGATATAGTCGACATAGTCTTCGCTCATGTCGACGCCGACCACGTTGCGATCGTGCGCCAGCGCAGTGAAAATCGTGGTCCCCGACCCCACAAATGGATCCAGAACGTGACCGCCAACAGGGCTGCCGACTTCGATGCACCGTCGCGCCAGCTCTGATGGAAAGGCTGCGTTATGGCCAGCCGATTTGGTCCGCATGCTACGCTCGATGGGGATGTTCCAGACATCTTCTTCAACCAGCTTCGAGCGGTCGAACGAGTAGAACCGGCTCTTCGAGAACATAAAAATGTGCTCATACTGGCGATATGGCCGATCTCGAGCAGTCGGTTCGACGAAAGCGTTCAGCCGGTTCCAGATGATGTCGCTGCGCAGCGTCCATCCCCGCTGCTGCATGGCGAACGCCACTTTCCAGGGAACGCCGATCATTGATTTTTTAGGAATATCCCAGCCACTCTTATCTACTGGCCGCATCTTGGTCCGTGCGAAATTCCGGGATGAACTGCGTGGATCACTGCCGTGGGGCTGGCCGTTGCCGGAATAGTAGGTGTCGCCGATATTAAGGAAGAACACGCCCTCAGGATGTAGCGTCCGCTTCACCTCGTCGAAGACCTTCATGAGCGCCTCGACATAGGCGTCCACACTCTCTTCGTGCCCAACTTGACCATCGTATCCGTAGTCGCGGACCCAATAATACGGTGGTGACGTCACCGCGATGTTGAAGGTTTCGTCGGGCAATTGCTTGAGCATCGATGCAGAGTCGCCCAGCATCACCCCCGCGATTTTGCTGCCTGCAGTGATCCAGCTAGATCGACCATTTGATGATGGCTCGGCAGCTAAGGGGGCAGCCTGCGTTACTTTCCGCGATCGTGTTTTTGTTGCCATTGTTGCGGTGCTCCATCCTGTCGTTCAGCCGGTCGACGGTAACGCAGAATCAAAAGAAAAACGACGTTTTTCTCGGTAGCACGCAATTGGTAAAGGGTGAACTTACAGTGAACGAATTTGGCCTGGGGCTTGATGGCCGAAAGCCACCCGGAAGCGCTCTTGATTACGGATCAAAGAAAAAATACAGCAAAATCAATACACTATTTGTGGTTAGAAAAACTACATGCTGCAGAGAAGCCGTGGCTGGCGCAGAGCTTGGCGACCTGCACATCGGTCGGACGCATGTAGACCGCATCTGGCCACGTGCGGGCATACCCAGGTGACATTGCGGGTTTGAGAGAAATGATGTTCTTGCGCATCAATCCGCTCCTGCGCTTGATCTGGAAGTGGATTTCCGCCGTGCTGGAGGCAGCTTCGGCGCGTCTTTTGAGGTCCGGGCTTCCAAGCGCAAAACCGTGTCGCGGACGTCAGATGTGGTGCCGATTACGGTTCTGACGTCGTCGGACAAGGACTGCATCGACGCATTGATCTGCGCTTCAAACCGCTGGAAATCGCCGTGCCGGACGAAGTTGGCAAACGACCGTTATGGGGGCGCCTTGCCGCCGAAGTGCGGCGGCACTTGAACGACCACTTCCTAGCCGGCCACAAGCCCATCAGGCCGGAAGCTACCCTCCAAAGCGAAGTTAGCTTGATAGTACACATCGGTTAGCGACCGATCTGCTTCACGACGCAGCCGCCAAGTGGTAGCCATGCCACTGATGCTCCCTGCTATCCCTTCTTTGCTGTGTTGAGGCCGCAATCGCTCATATCCATCAGATTAATGGCGGCTACGGAAAAAGAGCGATCCTCCTTCATGCCCATCTAGCTAGAGCGGCACACGACCGCGCTTGATGGCATTTGCAACGTTCGTTGGATCCAGAATTTTCGAAATTTTCTCGGAGCTCATCCACTTGTTTGCCAGCACAATCTCTGCTGCGCTCTGGCCGCTCTCGCGTGTCTTCCGCGCGACGTAGGAGGCGCGGTCGTAACCGAGGTGGGGATTGAGTGCTGCCAAGGTGCAGAGGCTGCGATCGAGAATGGATCTGCAATGCTCCCGGTTTACGGAAATCTGGGCAACGCAGCGCGAGCCGAGCATATTCGTCGCCTTGCCGAGCATGTCGATTGATTGCAGGGTGTTGAGCACGATCACCGGCTCCATCGCGTTGAGTTGCAATTGTCCGGCTTCTGCCGCAAGCGTCACAGCCAGATCGTTTCCGATCACCTGATACGCGACCTGATTGACCGCTTCGGGGATAACCGGATTGACTTTGCCTGGCATGATCGATGAACCGGGCTGTACTGGAGGGAGATTAATCTCGCCCAGGCCGGCGGTGGGGCCGCTGCTCAATAGCCGCAGATCGTTGCATATTTTCGAGAGCTTGACCGCGTAACGCTTGAGGGCAGCGGAGAATGATACGAAATCACCCATGTCGGTGGTCGCTTCTATGCGATCGGCTGCCAAGCGGAACTCGACGCCGCTGATCGCGGTGAGCTCGCGAGCCGCTTCGGGCCCGAACCTGGGATCGCTGTTGATGCCCGTGCCGATCGCCGTGCCGCCCAGATTGACCTCGCAAAGTGCGCGCGAGGCGTCCTCCATGCTGGCAATGTCCTTGAGGATGGCGCCCTGGAAGGCGGCAAATTCCTGCCCCATGGTCATGGGCACGGCGTCCTGAAGCTGGGTCCGCCCAACCTTGAGGACGTCCTGAAATTCAATCGATTTCCGTCCGAACTCATCACTCAATAGCGTCATTTCGGCGATGAGTTTCCGACGGTCGATCAGTATGGCCAGCCGGATGGCGGTGGGATAGGCATCGTTGGTCGATTGCGAGAGATTGACGTGATTGTTGGGGTGAACGACCTCGTAATGACCGCGAGGCATGCCGAGGATTTCAAGGGCCCGGTTCGCAATTACCTCGTTGGCGTTCATGTTCGTTGATGTGCCCGCGCCGCCCTGGATCATGTCGACGATGAACTGGTCGTGGAGCCTGCCGGCGACGATATCGTCACAGGCTTCTTCGATGGCGACAGCCACTGGGGGCTCGAGTTGGCCTAGGGTCGCGTTGGCGCGGGCAGCCGCCTTCTTGACCATGGCCATCGCGCGGATCAGGGACGGAAAATGTTCGAGCCGCAGGGGCGTCAACGCGAAATTCTCTTTCGCCCGCAATGTCTGAATCCCATAGTACGCTTCGGCCGGAACGCGGCGGTCGCCGAGCAGGTCGGTTTCCACGCGCCACGCGCGGTCTTCGACCTGTGTGGGAGAAATATTCACGGCCTGCTCTCCTCGATGGGCGTGTCATGGGCCAGTTCCGCGACCACCCCCAGCAGCACGTTGGCGCCCTTTTTGATATCGTCATAGTCGGTCCACTCGTCGGGCGAATGACTGATTCCCGATCGGCTGGGCACGAAGATCATGCCCGCGTCCGCGATGCGGCCCATCATGGCGGTGTCGTGCAAAGCCCCGCTATGCATCCTGCGATGGGGGATATCCAGCGCGCGGGCTATGGCGGCGATACGGTCGGCGATATTTCCCGCCAGCGCCTGGGGCGCGGATTTGGCAGTAAGTTCGATTCCGCACCCGACGCCCCGGCGGGCGGCTATGGCTTGGATCCGCTCGCGAATGGCAGTCGCAGCGGCAACGATATTGGTTTCGTGAGCGTCGCGGATATCGATGCTGAATTCGACCTGACCCGGAATGACGTTGGCGGCGTTCGGCGCGCACTCGATACGGCCCACGGTCGCCACTGTATGCGGAGACTGTGCCGCTTGTGCCGCCGCTTCGACTCCAGAGATCATTTCGGCGGCGGCACAGAGCGCGTCTCGCCTCAATCCCATGGGCGTGGTTCCGGCGTGATTGGCCCGTCCGGTCAGCGTGACGCGGTAGTTTTCGCTACCCGCAATCCGATCAACGACCCCGACCGCTAATTGCTCGGTTTCGAGCACCGCGCCCTGTTCGATATGAAGCTCCAGCATGGCCTGAACGTCTGTGGGCTTGATCCGGTCTCGTGCGATCCAGACAGGATCGAGTCCGAAAGTCCTTGCCGCGTCGATGAAGCTCTTGCCGTCATCGGTCCTGAGCGCGGCGAGCTCTTCCGCGGTCAATTGCCCTGTCGCCGCCTTGCTGCCCAGCAGAGGACAGCGGAACGATATTCCCTCCTCCTCGACAAAGCTGATCAGTTCGATCGGGCGGGCGGGCGTGAAGCCGGATTCGACCAGTACGGAGAGGACTTCGAGGCCACAGACTACACCGAGGACGCCATCGAAGTCCCCGCCATTGACCACCGTGTCGAGATGGGAACCGATTACGACCGCCGATGCGGTTTCATCGAACCCCGGCAGCCGCATTCTGAGGTTGCCGACGGCATCGATCCTGACCGAAAGCCCGAGAGCCTGCCCCTTGTCGCGCATATAGTCATAAGCCTCCTTGAACTGGGGCGAATAGCTCGTCCGGGTCGAGCCCTCGCCCGGCGTCGCGGTGAAGCGGGCGATCGCTTCGATATGGGTTCGAATTCGATCGATATTGACCTGCAATTGTGTCTCCAGTCTTTAGTCGACGGGTGCATCAGTTCTCTGCGGCCCGATAGGGTATCCAGCAAGCGTCCTGCCCGTTCAGGCTGACGATCCTGCCCTCATCCACCACGCCATTGGGTTCGATGATCGTATAGGCTACGATCCGGCCATCCCGCACGATCTGTGTGTCGAGGTAGACGGGCGCGCAGTTATGCCGACCCGAGAGGATCAGGGGATCGGTCACTTCCAAGAGGCTGGCGGTCCAGTCATCGTCCACCAGCACCCGATTGATCGGGCCTTCGACGAGGGGCGTTCCGGCCCGGACGAGAATTTTTCCCGCACCTCGAATGCGCGGCACCATGGTGGCCATGGCGATCTCCGCCGCAAGAGCGGCGATGGATGCCGAAGGAACGATAGCGTTGTGCAGAACCTCGACGACGGCTCCGGTCCCGGCGTCCTCCCGGCGCGCGTGGCCGATATCCGGGCGCGCTGCGACGCGGGGCGTGTTGGAGGCGTGGACTATGCCCCTGAAATCGGCCGCGATGATCCCGGCATCGGCCTGCGGGTTGGCCGCAATGACCTTTTCGACCGCCTGCTGCGCCGACAGCCCCGCGCGCATGGCTTCGAGAATTTCGAGATTGAGCGGCAGGCCAGCAGCTCCGATCGCGTTGGAGAACCGATGCCCTGTCACAAGGCCCACGCCCTCGGCGGCCGCCACATACTGACTCAGCGGATCGGGGCGGTCCGGCCCGCTCGACATGATCGCCGCGAATCGGGCCCCGGCGAAATCGTCCGGCGGCACGACTCCGGTGGTCTCCCCGTCGACGAAGAGCGTCCTGGTCCCGCCACGCTGGGTTTGGGCGCGGAGGACGCCGCCCGTGCTGTCGAGTACCGCAAAGACGGCATAGCCGCCGATCGAGCCGGTCGCTATCTTTTCGACTGCCGCAAGCGCCTCGACGACTGCCAGGCCCGCGTTCGGTCCAACCGCCAAAATACCGATCGTCATGTCGTTCCCCATTTCAACGCAGGTGACAGGCCGCCCAGTGCGCGGGCCGAACTTCGCGCAGGGCCGGGGATTCGACACGGCACCGCTCGACGGCAATGGGGCAGCGCGTATGGAAATGGCATCCTTTGGGCGGATTGATCGGGCTGGGGATTTCGCCATGCAGGATCGTACGCTTCTTGCGCGCGGCAGCTGGCTTGGGCACTGGCACCGCCGAAAGAAGCGCTTCCGTATAGGGATGTTGCGGAGCCGAAAAGAGCTTCGGCCGGTCTGTGAGTTCCACGATGCGCCCCAGATACATCACCGCCACGCGGTGGCTGACGTGCTCGACCACGCTCATGTCGTGGGAAATGAACAGGAACGAGAGGCCCATTTCCTTCTGCAGTCGGATGAGCAGGTTGATGATAGAGGCCTGTATCGAAACGTCGAGCGCCGAGACAGGCTCGTCAGCCACGATCACCTGTGGCTTGACGATCAGCGCGGTGGCGATGGAAAGCCGCTGGCGCTGTCCGCCGGAAAATTCGTGCGGAAACCGATCCATCTGATCGGGACGTAATCCAACGCGCTCAAACACTTCTGCCACGAAACGCTGCTGTTCGCGGCCCGAGGCAATTTTGTGGATCGAGAGCGGTTCGCCCACAATATCCCCCGCCTTCATCCGAGGATTGAGCGAGGAGAAAGGATCCTGGAAGACGATCTGCAACTGCTTGCGGAAAGGTCGCATCTTTCGGCGCGACAGCCCGGTGATGTTCTGGCCGAGCAATTCGATCGTGCCATCCGTCGGCTCGTGCAGCTTGAGAATCGTCCTGCCGACGGTCGATTTCCCGCAACCGCTTTCCCCAACGAGCGCCAGGGTCTCGCCGCGATCGATGTCGAAGGAAACGCCGTCGACCGCGTTTACGTGTCCGGTCACGCGTTGCAGCATGCCCCCATGCAGCGGGAAACGCTTGGTAAGATTTCGCACCCGAAGCAGGGGTTGGGACAGATCATTCATGGCTTGCCTCCTCCGCCACCCGATCGGATTCCCAGCAGGCCGCCCAATGCCTCGAGGCCTTCTCCTCCAATGGAGGCGGTTCGGTGTGGCATCGGGGCGTGGCGTAGCCGCATCGCGGCGCGAAAGGGCAGCCGGGCGGCAGTGACCACAGGGGTGGCACGACGCCGGGAATCTCGTTGAGGTCCTGGCTTCCCACCGTGGCGGCCTCGCCCAGCTTGGGCAGCGCCCCTAGCAGCCCCTTGGTATAGGGATGGCGCGGGCGGGCAAAAATCTCTTCAACGTCGCCCTCTTCGGCCTTTCGGCCCGCATAGAGGATAACCACCCGGTCAGCCATTTCGGCCACGACGCCCATATCGTGGGTGATGAGCACGATGGTCATGTTGAACTGGTCCTGCAGGCCGCGCAGGATATCAAGGATCTGGGCCTGGATCGTCACGTCGAGTGCAGTGGTGGGCTCGTCCGCGATGAGCAGCACGGGATCGCACGAAAGCGCCATGGCGATCATCACCCGTTGCAACATTCCACCCGAAAGCTGATGCGGATACTCGTTGAGCCGTTGCTCCGGCGCTGGAATGTGAACCCGCCTGAGCATGTCGAGCGCACGCGTCCGCGCCTCCTGCACCGTAATCTTGCGGTGCTCGACAAGGGCCTCAGTCATCTGCCTGCCGATCGAAAGTACGGGGTTGAGTGAGGTCATCGGTTCCTGAAAGATCATCGAGATTTTGTTGCCACGCACCTTCTGCATGTCCTTTTCGCTAAGGCGCAACAGATCCTTGCCCTCGAAAACGACGCGGCCCGCCGCCACGCGACCCGGTGAGGGCACCAGTCCCATGATCGAAAGGGAGGATATGCTTTTCCCCGATCCCGATTCGCCCACGATCGCCAGGGTCTCGCCCGGATAAACGTCGTAGGACAGCTCGTTCACTGCCCGTATTGCTCCTGACCGGAAGGCAAATTCCGTGCTCAGGCCCTGAACGCTGAGCACCGGGGCATTCGCTGCATCGGCGCTTTGAGTGATGATGTTCATTTCCAATCAGTCCTTGCGCTGGCGCGGATCGAGCGCTTCGCGAATGCCGTCGCCCAAAAGGTTGAATGCGAGAACCGTGACCATGATCGCGAGGCCCGGGTAGAGCATGATCCAGGGCGCGGTGCTGAAATAGTCGCGGCCGGCTGAGAGGACCGCGCCCCATTCGGGCGAGGGTGGCTGTGCGCCCAGCCCCAGGAAGCTCAATGCGGCGGCGGCGAGCACGGCAGTCGAGACGCCGAGCGTCGCGACGACGATCAAAGGGGGGATCACGTTGGGCAGGAGATGCCGGAACAACAGCCGCACATGCCCGGCCCCCTGCGCCGTGGCCGCCTCGATATAGGGCCTGTTGCATTCGACCAAGGTGACGCTGTAAGCGACGCGCGCGTAAAAGGGTATGGCCGCGATCCCCACCGCGATCATGGCGTTGGTAAGGCTCGGCCCCAACACGGCCACGGCCGCGAGGGCGATGAGCGTCTCGGTGAAGGAGAACAGAACGTCGACCCCGCGCATGAAGATACGTTCGGTCCAGCCGCCCGCATATCCGCTCACCAGTCCGATCAACAACCCGGCCGTAAGGGAGATGCCGACTGCGATAACGCCCACCTGTATAGTAAGGCGCGTGCCATAAATAATGCGGCTGAGCATGTCGCGCCCGAATTCGTCGGTGCCGAACGGGTGGCTGGGTGAGGGAGGCGACAACATCATGCCGGCGCCCATCTGATCGGGTGGGAACGGAGCAAGAAGCGGCGCGAAGATCGCGATGAGCACCAAAAGCACGACGAGCACGAAGCCGATCGCCGCCCCGCGGTTGGCGAATACCGCGCGTGCGAAGCGTTTTGCCGGACTACGTCGGACCGGTGCGCCGGCGCTTGCCGGACCGGGGGCGGTGGGGAGGGTCGTGTCTATATTGTCCATGTCGGCCCTCCTTAGCGATACCGGATGCGTGGATCGAGCCGCACATAGAGCAGGTCCATCAGCAGGGACACGATCACCACGATGATCGCGAACATGAGGATGAAGCCCTGGATCAGGGGATAGTCGCGCTGGAAGATGGCCTGGATCGCCATGCGCCCCACCCCGTTCCATCCAAACACGTTCTCGACGACGATTGCGCCACCCATCATGTAGGTAAATTGCAGGCCGATCATGGTGACGATGGGCACCAGCCCGGCGCGCAGCGCGTGCCGATAAAGAACCGCGGCTCGCGGCAGCCCCTTGGCCCGGGCCGTGCGGATGAAATCCTGATCGAAAATGTCGATCATCGAGGACCGCGTGAGCCGGGCAATGATGGCCGCATTGGCGACGCCGAGCGTAATCGCCGGCAGGATCAGGTTCTGAATGTTACTGCCCGCGACGGGTAGCCATTCGAGTTGCACGGCGAAGGTGAAAAGCAAGATCAGCCCGAGCCAGAAACTGGGCATCGAAACGCCCAGGATCGCTGCGGTCATCAGGGTGGTATCGAGCCAGCTCCCGCGCTTGTAGGCGGCGATGAAACCGAGCGTGAGCCCGATGGCCACTGCGATCACGAGTGCGGTCCCCGCCAGGACGAGGGTATAGGGCAGGTGGAGCATCAGGAGGTCGAGCACCGGCTGCTCGCCCCTTATGGTGTATCCCAGGTCGCCCTGGAACAGCCGTCCCATATACATGAAATACTGCGTGATGATCGGCTTATCGAGGCCGAGCGTGGCTCTGATCTGGTCGAGCTGCTCGGGGGTCGTGCCCTGCGATTGCGCATACATGATCTGAACCGGATCGCCCGGCACGATATGAATAAGCATGGAGACCGCGATCGTCGTGACCCAGATGGTGAGGATCGCAGCCAGTATTCGCCTTATGAGGTATTTGGTCATCCGCGGATTTCCTGTGCCTCTGTTCTCTGATGGTCATTGGGGGGGGCGCCCGGAATGACCGGGCGGCCCTCGGCCTCGCCGCTAGAATTCGACGTCGTTGAACAAAGGCCGGTCGAACGGGCCAACCTTGAAGCCGTGCGCTTCGTTCGAGACCGCGTATATCCACAGCCAGCCGGGCGTATAGACCGGGACGTGCACCGCCTCGGACAGCAGCAACTCGAACACCTGATGGACTTTTTCGCGCCGTCCCTCGGCGTCGACAATGGTCCGTGTTTCCTCGAGAAGCGCGTCGAGTTCGGGAGTGGTGTAGCCGCCATACGCGCCAGGCGAATGCCAGAGAAGGTAAAGCAGGTCCGGATCGAACCATGTCCACCCCATGAGATCCATGAAGCCGGGCCCTTCGGCACGGCCGTTCTCCTGGGCGACGCGGGCATTCAGGGTTCCAATGTCCATGACCTCGATGCTGGCGTCCACACCCACCTGCTTGAGTTGGTTCTGGAAAACCTGAAGTACCCTTTCGCGGCTGTCTCCCGGCCAGGTCGCCATGACCATGGGCATAGGATTTT